>R15__coassemble_501_pt1 | contig 33594 bp, 27 predicted proteins | sample R15__metabat2_low_PE_001 | metagenome-assembled genome bin R15
CAACGAACTTCAGGAATAAGAAGGCAAGTCGTCAACCAAAATCAGTAAATGACAGGAAATTCCGGAAAGGCTTATCGTTACCTTAACGCTACCTTAACGCTACCTTAACGTTACCTTAACGTTACCTTATCGTTACCTTAACGTTACCTTAACGTTACCATTTCTCCCATTCGAGGCCTTAACGATGGCTCAATGAAGAAGTTACACAGATAAAACACAGATAAAACACAGATAAAACACAGATTGCGTATCTTCGTTTCATCTGTGTTTTATCTGCGTTAAGTCTTCGATAAGTCTTTGGTATGCCTTTAGTATCCCTTTGGTATGCCTTTGATGAATCTGAAAGGGTCGCAATTCAAGACAGAATTTGCCATAATTGCATTTTTTTCGGGATTTTTTTTGTCGGTTCGGAAAAAAGTCGTACCTTTGCAGCGCCGATTATTATCAAGAGGCTTGAGATGCCTCTTTTGTCTGGGCGTGTAGATAGCGATGGGATTGGCCTCCCAAAGTGGTCTGTGAATCATCTGGACAACATTCTCTCCCCTGCTGCCCCAACGATTTGGGATAAGGCAGATTAAGGGAGTGATTTTGTGTGCTGCAAACTTTGGCAGTGCAATAAAGAGAGAAAACAACAGAAATGTGAATCATTAAATTAAAAAAAATAAAGATGAATACATTAAGTGCAAAGACACCGTTCGTTACGCCTCTCGAGGCAAAGAAAGAATGGGTAGTCGTAGATGCTACCGACCAGGTGCTGGGTCGCCTGAGTTCGAAAGTAGCCAAGATTTTGCGTGGTAAATACAAAGCTTGCTTCACCCCTAACCAGGACTGCGGCGACAATGTAATCATAATCAACGCAAACAAGGTAGTTTTCACAGGAAACAAAATGACTGACAAGAAGTACCTCACCTTCTCCGGTTATCCTGGAGGTCAGCACAGCGCCACTCCTGCCGAACTGGCAAAGAAGCCACACGGATATGAGAGAATGGTACGCCACGCTGTAAGAGGAATGCTTCCAAAAGGCAACCTCGGTGCAATTCTGCTCAACAACCTTTATATCTATGAAGGCAGCGAACACAAGCACGAAGCTCAGAGTCCAAAAACAATTGACATCAACACATTGAAATAATAAAACAGATATATGGAAGTAATTAACGCAATAGGTCGTCGCAAAGCTTCAGTAGCACGCGTATATCTTTCAGAAGGAACAGGAAAGATTACAATCAACAAGAGAGACCTTAAAGAATATTTCCCTTCAGAACTCGTACAGTTCGTTGTGAAGCAGCCATTGAACCTTCTCAACGTAGCCGAGAAGTACGACATCAAAGCAAACCTCTACGGTGGCGGTTACACAGGCCAGAGCCAAGCACTCCGCCTTGCCATTGCCAGAGCACTCGTAAAAGTCAACGAAGAAGACAAGAAAGCCCTCCGCGAAGCAGGTTTCATCACACGCGACTCCAGAGTTGTTGAACGCAAGAAGTCAGGTCAGCCAAAAGCACGCCGCAAATTCCAGTTCAGCAAACGTTAATCGCAGTTTAGTATCTAAATTCCGGAGACTCCGCACAGACAAAACATCAAACTTGTACAGCAAACTACAACACACAGCGGATTACTCCAGAATTGCTTAACAAAAAAGTAAACAGAAAGTAAACAAAAGAAAAAAAAAGAACATTATGTCAAGAACAAATTTCGATCAACTCCTTGAGGCAGGATGCCACTTCGGCCACCTCAAGAGAAAGTGGAACCCAGCAATGGCTCCATATATCTTCATGGAACGCAACAGCATCCATATCCTCGACCTCCACAAGACAGTAGAGAAAATCGACATCGCAGCAGAAGCCCTCAAGCAGATAGCAAAGTCAGGCAAGAGAATCCTCTTCGTAGGAACCAAGAAACAAGCCAAAGACATCATCGCAGAAAAAGCACAGAGCGTAGGAATGCCATACGTAATCGAACGCTGGCCAGGCGGAATGCTCACCAACTTCCCAACAATCCGTAAGGCAGTGAAGAAGATGACCAACATCGACAAACTCCTCGCAGACGGAACATACGACAAACTGTCAAAGCGTGAAAACCTCCAGATACACCGCAAGCGCGAAAAACTCGAGAAAAACCTCGGCAGTATAGCCGACCTCACACGCCTCCCATCAGCACTCTTCGTAGTTGACGTACTCAAAGAACAAATCGCAGTACGCGAAGCCAACCGCCTCGGAATACCAGTATTCGGAATCGTCGACACCAACTCCAACCCCGACAACATCGACTTCATCATCCCAGCAAACGATGACGCAAGCAAGTCAATCGAAGTAATCCTCGACGCATGCTGCAAAGCAATCAACGAAGGACTCGAAGAACGCAAGGTAGAAAAAGCCGACCAAGAAGCAGCCGAAGCAGAAGAAATGGCAGCAGAAGAAGAAGCACAGGCAAAGCCAAGACGCATGCGCAAACGCATCAACAAAGATGCAGAATCTGAAGAAGCCGAACCAAAAGCAGAAGCAGAAGAAACAACAGAAACTGAAGAATAAAACGTAAAACAGAACAAACAAAAGAAAAATATGGCTATTACATTAGCAGAAATCAATGCCCTCCGCCAAAAGACCCAGGCAGGTCTCATGGACTGCAAGAAAGCCCTCACAGAAGCAGAAGGCGACATGGAGAAAGCAATGGAAATTCTCCGCAAGAAAGGTCAGCTCGTAGCAGCAAAACGCTCAGACCGCGAAGCAGCAGAAGGATGCGTACTCGCAAAAGTTGACGGCAACTTCGCAGCAATGATAGCACTCAAGTGCGAAACCGACTTCGTAGCAAAGAACGCCGACTTCGTAGCACTCGCACAGACCATCATCGACGCAGCAGTAGCAAACAAATGCAAGACCATCGAAGAAGTCAACGCACTCACCATCAACGGCAAGCCAATTCCAGAACTCGTTACAGAACGCTCAGGAGTCACAGGCGAAAAGATGGAACTCGACGGATACGCAACAGTAGAAGGCGAAATGGTATGCGCATACAACCACATGAACCAAAACTTCCTCTGCACACTCGTAGCAATGAACAAACCATGCAACGAAACAGTAGCAAAGAACGTAGCAATGCAAATCGCAGCAATGGCACCAGTAGCACTCAACGAAGCATCAGTTCCACAGGAAGTAAAAGACAAAGAATTTGCAGCATCAATCGACAAAGCAAAGCAAAACCAAATCCAGAAAGCAGTCGAAAACGCACTCAAGAAAGCCGGAATCAACCCAGCACACGTTGACAGCGACGACCACATCGCATCAAACACAGAAAAGGGATGGATTACAGCAGAACAAGGCGAACAAGCAAAGCAAATCAAAGCAGAAGTCGCAGCAGCAACAGAAGCACAACTCAAACCAGAAATGATTCAGAATATCGCAAAAGGTATGCTGAACAAATTCTTCAAAGAAAGCTGCCTCCTCGAACAAGCATATATCGACGACAACAAAGTCAACGTAGCACAGTACCTCCAGTCAGCCGACAAGGAACTCACAGTCGTTGACTTCAAACGCTATACCTTACGCGCAGAATAACAAATCTGCAAAAAAACTGTAAATGTGGAAATAGGTTGCACCAATACGGCTGCAACCTATTTTTTCATAAGCCCTAACAAAAAATTTGTTAGAATCAAATATATTTTTTATCTTTGCAGAAAATTATATCAACATATTAAAATACATCCGACCATGCAACAAAAGTTAAGCAAAACATCAGTCGTTATGATACTCATAATCGCACTATTAGGAGTAATCACCACTGTACGCACCATTCTGTTGGCAATCAACTATTTCGTATTGCCATTGTTCATAATCCACATCCTCGAAGTACTTTGCTTCGCCTGGGTTATCTACTACGCACTCAACGCCCACGCACAATCCAGCAAATTCTTCAGGTCAATGTTCATCACACTCGGACTTATCCTCGCAGTCCAGGCATCACTCGATCCAGACCTCTTCACACTCCCACACTCATACACAACAATATTACTCGCATTCCTCGCAGTGACATGCCTCACAGTAATATACTGCAAATGGACCGACTACGCACTCTGCAAAATCCTCTCATGGGTAACAATAGCAGCAACCCTCATCAGCGCAGTTGTCACAACATTCCTCCCACTCGAATCCATCGAATTGCCAGAGCCAGCCATCCCAGCATTAGCAGAAGTATATACACGTCCGTTACTCACCATCTGCGTACTCGGATGCTATATGGCAAGAATGTCAAAGAAAGCAAAAGAAGAAAAATAAACATCAGGAAAGAACAATGAACATAACAACAAAGAATATCATGAAAAAATATCTCCTTATTATAAGCCTCGCACTGATGACCTTCACATCAGCAAGCGCACAGAACGATGAAGTCACCAACGAGACCATCATAGAATTGCTCAAAGAAGGATTCTCCACAGAAGAAATCATCGGAGCCATCGAAACCAGTTCCACAAGAACCATCACCTACAACATCGAAGCCATGCGCCAACTGAAGGCAGCAGGAGCAGATGCTTCACTTATCACATACATACAGAAGATAGCAAAGACCGACTATGGTTATGAAGGCGTACTCTGGTGGAATACCGACAACGGCAAACCAACCAAAATCTACCGTTCACAGTTTGAGAAAGAACAAAAAGGATTCAACCTCGGAACACTTGCCGCAGCCGCATTGGTAGGCGCAGTAGTAGGGACATCTATCTCAGGCAACGAACCTTCAGCCGGAGTAGCCGCAGCAACAGGAGCCGGAGCCGTTCTTCTCGCATCAAGCGGCAAAGACGTAGAAAAACTCTGCATCATGGGAGTCAATTCAAAGAATGTAGTCAACACAAAGCAACCAGTATTCCGATTCTATCTCCCAAAGAAAGACCCAGCAAGTTTCGAGAAAGAAGCCGACAACTGGTACTACAACATAATGAACAGCATCCAGAGCCCTAACGAATTCCAGGTAGTGAAGATGAAGCAAAAGAAAAACCGCCGTATCTTCACCGAAGGAGCATCATACAGCGTTGCCGGATTCTCTGGTACCAACGCCAAAGGCAGAGTAGTTGTAGATTTTGAAATCAACGAAATCAACAACAACACCTTCGAGATAAGTTTCCGCGAACCACTTGAGCCTGGAGAATACGTATTTTTCTGGAAAAACGGTCTCAGCAACGAAACCTTCAAACAACACGTATTCGGCTTCGACTTCAGCATACCTGAATGAAGCATCTGACCGACATAGAATTACAGAAAGCAATAGACAAACCTATATTCCGGCTCATCTCACAAAAAGCAGATGAGCTGGAATTTGACTGCTATGTCATAGGCGGATTTGTGAGAGATCTCTTCCTTGAGAGACCTTCCACAGATATCGATATGGTTGTAATAAAGCGTGATAATGATACGAACGGAACAAACGAACGTCCGGGTATTCTAATCGCACAGAAACTGAAGAACGAAATCGGCAAGAAAGCCACCTTGTCAGTGTTCAAGAACTTCGGTACAGCACAACTCAAGATAAAGAACGTAGAACTGGAGTTCGTCGGAGCACGCAAAGAATCCTACTCCCACGACTCACGAAAGCCAGTAATCGAAGATGGAACCCTCGAAGATGACCAAAACCGCAGAGACTTTACCATCAACGCAATGGCACTGTGTCTCAACAACGACAGATTCGGAGAACTCATCGACCCATTCGACGGACTTTACGACCTCGAAGACAAAATCATCCGCACACCCCTCGACCCCGACATCACATTCAGTGACGACCCTCTAAGAATGATGCGGTGCATCCGCTTTGCCACCCAACTGAACTTCGATATTGCTGATGACACATTCGATGCCCTTATAAGGAATGCCGAAAGAATCAAAATAATTTCAGGGGAGAGAATTTCAGAGGAACTGAACAAGATAATGATGACACCCCACCCTTCACGCGGTTTCATTGATCTGCAAAGATGCGGACTTCTGCAAATCATTTTGCCAGAACTCACAGCCCTTGACTGCGTGGAAGTAAGAAACGGCAGAGCCCACAAGAATAATTTCTATCACACACTCGAAGTTCTTGATAACATAAGCAACACCTCCGCCTCCCTTTGGCTTCGCTGGGCAGCACTACTTCACGATATAGGCAAACCTAAGAGCAAAAAATGGGATCCTCTGCTCGGATGGACATTCCACAACCACAACATCATCGGACAAAATATGATTGCCCCACTCTTTCGTAGGCTTAAACTGCCTATGAACGAGAAAATGAAATATGTAGAAAAGTTGGTGGGACTTCATATGCGTCCAATAGCTATAGCTGACGACGAAGTAACCGACTCGGCAGTCAGACGTTTGCTTTTTGAGGCAGGTGACGATATAGACGACCTCATGGCACTCTGCAAAGCAGATGTCACATCCAAGAACGAAATCAAGAAAGCCACATTTATTGAGAATTTCAGACTCGTAAAAGTAAAATTGGTAGATATTGAAGAGAAAGACCGCATACGTAATTTCCAACCTCCTATAAGCGGAGACGAGATAATGCAGATATTCAATCTACAACCATGCAGAGAAGTCGGACTGTTAAAAAGCCGCATAAAAGATGCCATTCTTGACGGAGAAATTCCTAATGAATATGAGCCAGCACTGAAAATACTATTCGAAGAAGCTAAAAAACTAAATATAACACGACAATAACATGAAGAAACTATTAATTTACATTCTCACCGTGATTATCGCACTTCCGTCATTCGGAGAAAAACCAGAAAACGTGTTATCACTTATCAAGAAAGTGAACGACACATGGCAAGCCAACCATAAACCACAATGTAGAGGATTTTGGGACAACGCAGCCTACTTCACCGGAAATGTTGCAGCCACAGAACTCACCAATAAGCAAGCCTATCTTGACTATACCATAGCATGGTGTGAATACAACAAATGGCAAGGAGCACAACAGACAGACAAAAGCAAATGGCAATATAAAACCTACGGAGAAGACCATAATCACGTTCTCTTCGCCGATTGGCAAATATGCTTCCAAGTGTATATTGACCTCTACAAACTGACTGGTAAGACACCTGATTCCCCCGACTACAGACTCTGGATTGACCGAGCATTGGAAGTGATGAACTATCAGGCCTCAACTGCCGAAAACGACTATTGGTGGTGGGCAGATGCACTTTATATGGGAATGCCTATTTTCACTAAACTCTACACCGTCACCCACGATAAGAAACTTCTTGACAAGCAATATGAATGTTTCAAATGGACCGATGATTTGCTCTACGACCAGGAAGACCACCTCTATTACAGGGATGCCAAATACAATTGGCCGAAAGTAAAAACGGCATGCAATGGAGGCAAGAGTTTCTGGGCAAGAGGAGACGGATGGGTAATCGCCGGATTGGCAAAAGTCCTTCAAGATATACCTAAAGACTACGAGCACCGCGATTTCTACGAGCAGCGGTTCAAGGAACTGGCAGAGGCTGTGGCAAAATGCCAGCAGGATGAAGGTTACTGGACACGTTCCATGCTCTGTCAGGAAGATGCTCCGGGATATGAGACCAGCGGAACAGCATTCTTCACCTACGGACTGCTCTGGGGCGTGAACAACGGAATGCTCAGCAAGTCAAAATATATGCCCGTAATCAAGAAAGCATGGAAATATCTCTCCGAAATTGCCCTCCAACCCGACGGCACAATCGGATACGTACAGCCAATCGGAGAAAAGCCAGACCCAACACGAACTGTAGATGCCAAATCACAGGCACCTTTCGGAACCGGAGCATGGCTTCTCGCTGCATGTGAATATTATAAATATCTGCATAAATAATTTGACTCAACAGGATAGATAAACAACAACAGTAACAGACAATCAAAACTTTAACCAATCCAACATGAAAGATTTTCTTAAATATGTACTCGCAACAGTTACAGGACTCATTGTAGTATGTGTAATCATTACACTTCTTTCCGTAGTCTCACTTATAGGTATGGCTTCTATGGAAACCACCCAAGTTGCCATCAGCGACAATTCCGTTATGGTAATCCAACTGGATGGTACTATCACAGAACGCGCCGAAGAGAACCCATTTGCCGACCTCTTCGGAGATATGATACCCACAAGTATCGGACTTGACGACGTACTCACCGCAGTGAAATATGCCAAAGAAGAAGATAAAATCAAAGGCATCTATCTTGAGGCAGGTTCACTATCAGGTGTATCCCCAGCAGCATTGGAAGCAATGCGCGACCAACTTGTTGACTTCAAGAAGAGCGGTAAGTTTATAGTAGCCTATGGTGACAATTACTCACAGGGTGACTACTATCTCTGTAGTACAGCCGACTCACTTCTCATCAACTCAGAAGGCTTGATCAATTGGGTAGGTATGGCATCACAAGTCCTTTATTATAAGGACATCATGGACAAACTCGGAGTAAAGATGCAGATTTTCAAAGTTGGTACATACAAGAGTGCCGTCGAACCATATATGCTCAGCGAGATGAGCGAGGCAAATCGTGAACAGATAACTGTCTTCACAGGTGAGATATGGAACAAGATGTGCAAAGACATCAGCGCTTCAAGAAAGATCTCCGTAGATGCACTCAATGAGGCCGCTGATAGCGGAGTCGTATTTAAGCCTGCTGCAGAATACAAGAAACTGAAAATGGTTGATAAAGTCGTTTATTCCGATGAAGTGCCTCAGGTTATTGCCAATATGGCAAACGTTGATAACATAGACGACTATCACACTATCAGTTACTCCGATGTGGCTAAGAATGCAAAATCAACTTTGAAAGACGACAGCGGTAATGAAGTTGCAGTTTACTATGCCTGCGGAGAAATCGTTCAGGAAGCCAGTCAGAGTTTCAGCATAAGCCAAGAACCCCAGATTGTAGGTCAGGACGTTATCCGCGACCTTAAGAAACTTGCAGAAGACGATGATATCAAAGCCGTTGTCCTGCGCGTCAATTCCCCAGGAGGAAGTGCATTTGCAAGCGAACAAATATGGCATCAAGTCATGAATATCAAAGCCAAGAAACCTATCGTTGTTTCTATGGGAGGCTATGCAGCAAGCGGTGGATATTACATTTCTTGTGCAGCCGATTGGATTGTGGCAGAACCTACAACACTCACAGGTAGTATCGGTATTTTCGGGATGTTCCCTGAAGTAAGCGAATTGGTAGAAAACAAAATCGGCGTTCACTCCCAAGTTGTAAAGACCAACCAATTTAGTGATACCGGCAATCTCTTCCGTCCTATGAATGAATCTGAACAGCAAATCATTCAGCAACACATCAACAAAGGCTACGACACCTTTACAAAGCGTTGCGCTGATGGTCGTCATATGCCTCAGGACTCTATCAAGGTTATCGGAGAAGGACGTGTATGGACAGGTCTTCACGCCAAGCAAATCGGTCTTGTTGACCAACTTGGCAACCTCGACGATGCTATCGCTGTTGCAAAGGAGAAAGCAAATCTGGAAAAGTGTACTATCGTAAGTTATCCTGCAGAGAAAACTCTCATGGAACAACTGATGAATGAAGTCAAAGGTCATAGCTATGCCGACAAGGAACTTCGTTATACATTCGGAGAATACTACGATTTGTTCCGTTCGGTAAGACAAATAGCATCTGAACCTACCATTCAAACTGCGATGCCATATAAGATTACGTTCAATCTTTAAATAGGATAAACTGTAGTCCGCAAAGTCACTAATTAAACAAGCATAACATTGAGTAACTTTTCATATTCACCTTTGCTGTTGCCATTCAGTTGGTTGTATGGTTTAGGAACAGAAATCCGCAATTTCCTCTTCGACCTGGGACTTCGTGCATCCCATTCCTACAACATACCTATCATCTGTGTAGGCAATATTACAGTAGGCGGAACAGGGAAGACCCCTCATACTGAATACTTAATAAGGTTACTTCTTGGCACCCATCGTGTGGCTGTACTCAGCCGCGGTTATAAGCGCAAGACCAGAGGATTCCAACTCGCGAATCCTCAGTCCAATGCAGATGAGTTAGGAGATGAACCATATCAGATCCATCAGAAATTTCCTGACATACGAGTGGCTGTAGATGCTGACAGATGTCACGGTGCAGAACTCCTTTCTGAGATATTCGCTAATGAGAATAGCGACAAGCGTCAACCAATAATCTTGCTTGATGATGCCTACCAACATCGCAGATTGACGGCTGGACTCACCATATTGCTCGTTGATTACAACCGCCCAATATACAAAGACCATCTTCTGCCTGCAGGACGTTTGAGAGAATGCTGCAAACGAGCCGACAGAGCCGATATAATCATCGTGACCAAATGTCCTCGTAATATCTCCCCTACCGAACAGAACGCGATTGAACAACATCTCAAGCCAGCACATTGGCAGAAAGTATTTTACTCCACCTATAGTTATTCTAAACTCCCAGAGAACTCTAAGATACTGCTCGTCACCGGTATTGCCAATCCAAAACCACTGGAAGACGCACTGAAAGAATTAGGGAACGATGTCCTCTCCCTCAATTGGGCTGACCACCACGACTATACCTCCAAAGATATCGACACTATCACTCAGAAAGCAAAAGGCAGGATTATACTGACCACAGAGAAAGATGCTGCTAAACTACAGGCATTCTCCATCGGGATGCCACCTTACCAGACCATTTCGGTTGAAGTGGAAATCCTTGGAGAAAAGAAAAATGATTTTAATAAATTAATTACAGACTATGCAAATAAAGGAACTTGGTGAATTCGGACTTATCCACCATCTCACAGATGGCATCACTCCTCAACAGCCATCAACTATCAAAGGTGTTGGTGACGATTGTGCCATCATAAGCCATACCAACGAGAATGGCACACAACTCCATTCCCTCGTAACAACCGACCTCCTGCTGGAAGGTATCCATTTCGACCTCACATACGTTCCACTACGCCATTTGGGATATAAGGCCATTATGGTCAATCTCAGCGACGTGTATGCTATGGGAGGAATGCCGAAACAAGTGACCGTAAGTCTCGGAATAAGCACTCGCTTCACCGTTGAGGATATCGAGGAACTCTACGAAGGGATGAAAATTGCGTGTAAAGAACACGAGGTAGATATCGTAGGAGGTGACACTTGCAGTTCTCTTACTGGTCTTACTATCAGCATCACCTGTATCGGTGAAGTTGAGGAAGGCAAAGCCATCTGCCGCAGCGGAGCAAAAGATACCGACCTTATCTGTGTAAGCGGAGACCTCGGGGCTGCATATATGGGGCTCCAACTCCTTGAACGTGAGAAAATCGTTTGGGAAGAACAATACAGGGAATCACAGCAGAAAGGAGCCACCAATCTTCAGCGTTTGGAAACCGAATCATCCCGTGAAGCATTTGAAGGACGCGAATATCTGCTTGAGCGCCAACTCCGACCTGAGGCAAGGCGTGATATAATCCTTAGGCTTCGTGAAGCAGGAATTTGGCCAACTGCTATGATGGACATTAGTGACGGACTCTCGAGCGAACTACTTCACATCTGCAAACAATCAAATTGCGGATGCCGCATATATGAAGAGAGGATTCCTATTGATTATCAGACCGCAGTGACTGCTGAAGAATTTAATATGAACCTCACCACATGTGCTCTCAACGGAGGTGAAGACTACGAATTACTTTTCACCGTACCACTTGCCGACCACGACAAGATAGAGTCGCTGGAAGGGGTGAAACTCATTGGCTACATCACTAAGCAAGAACTCGGAAGCCGCCTCATCACCCGCGATGGTAATGAGTTCGAACTCAAAGCCCAAGGATGGGAAGCACTAAAATAATGCAAAACCACAAAACCGTGTCTATATCTGCACAATTTAATTGTGCCAAAACCGCAAAACCAACTATAATATAATTCACATAATGGGAAAAGGAAAACTCATCATATTCTGTGCGCCAAGCGGAACAGGTAAGAGTACTATAGTCAAATGGCTGATGACTAATCACCCCGAACTCAACCTCCATTTTTCCATCTCCGCCACGAGCCGCAAGCCAAGGGGAACAGAGAAAGACGGAGTGGAATATTTCTTCAAAACTCCAGAACAGTTTCGCCAACTTATCAAGGAGGATGCTTTTATTGAATACGAGGAAGTTTTCCACGACAAGTTCTACGGCACACTCAAGTCTCAAGTAGAGAGTCAACTCGCTGAAGGTGACAATATTATCTTCGACATCGACGTCAATGGAGGAGAACGGATAAAGGCTCACTACAAAGACGAAGCCCTTTCGCTTTTTATCCTTCCGCCAAGTATTGAGGCTCTTCGTGAACGGCTTACAGCCCGCGACACAGAATCTCCGGAAATGATTGAAGAACGGGTAGCGAGAGCAGAATACGAAATAGGCGAATCATCCAAATTCGATTTCCGTGTAGTAAACGACAAACTGCAGGATTGCCAATCAGAGGTATTTGCCATTCTGCAGAATTTCCTAAAATGATAAAGTATAGACATCATATCAATATATTACATATGCTTGCTCTTTCTCCGCCTCATCAAAGGCATATCTCCGCCTCATCAAAGGCATATCTCCGCCTCATCAAGGGGAATTCTCCCATTCGAATGGGAGAATTGGAAGCGTTAAGGTAGAGATAAGGTAGAGATGAGCCTTTGATTTATTTGCTCAATATACTTCGAAAAAATTTGGTTGTATCAAACTAATTCTTTACCTTTGTAGCATAAAACAATTTCATTACTTTTAAAACATCACGAATTATGAAAAAATTTATCATCGCTTTAGTTGCCTTTATGGGGGCACTGACAGTATCCGCTCAAGGATTTGGCGGAGGAGAAATGAAACCTGAAGATATCGCTAAGTTCTCTGTAAACCACATCAAGGAAGTATGCAAGATTAACGAGGAACAGGAGAAGAAGTTCACCGAGTATTTCATTGACCAGGCAAAGAAAACCATCGAAATGTTCAAAAAGGCTCAGGAGAATGGTGGTGGTTTCGATATTGAAACAATGCAAAAAACTTATGAGGCGCAGATGAAATACATAAAGAGCGTACTTACCGAAGACCAATGGAAACTCTATGAGGAAGACCAGAAGAAAATGATGGAGCGTTTCTCACAGGAAGGTCCAATGCAAGGGCAATAGGATGCTCCTGAATGATTCACCTAACAAGCACGACTAACTTTAATTAACTGACCCGAATAGATGAAACGACTCTTCATAATGGTGATTATATCCTTCACCACCCTTGTGGTATGGGCCCAAGGGAAATACACTATGGATTACGTGGTGACTCTCGACACAGAGCACCACTTCCTCAATATTGAACTGACGATGGACTGGGGCAATGCCTCCCCTTCTGAAGTAATGCTCAAATTGCCTGTATGGGCTCCAGGATACTACCAGATTATGGATTACCCTAAGTATGTTACCGACTTCGCAGTAAAGGATCTGGACGGCAATGACGTGACATGGACAAAGGTAGGAAAGACTGGCTGGCAATTCTCTCCAAGCGGAAAAGTGAAAGTCAGTTACAGAGTATATGCCAACATGAGGAGTGTGGCCGATAGTATGGTTGGCAAAGATATGGCATTCATCGCTCCAAACGGAGTGTTTATGTATGTAGATGGCGACAAAGAGCATCAGGTCACAGTAACATACGTAATGCCTGAAAGTTGGAAAAATGCCAGTACATCACTCGAGGCCATAGTCAACGAAGGCAAGGAACGCAAATTCCTGTCACCCGACTTTGATACCCTTTACGATTCACCTGTATTGTTAGGCAATCATATGGTGAAGAAAACAACTCACGAAGGCCACGAGTACGAGTTCGCCATTGTGGGATACAACGGATTTGAGGAAAGCGGATTTGAAAAGGACTTCCTCAACATGGTATCAGCAACATCCAAACTTATCGGAGACGTACCATACGACAAATACTGCGTAATCCATCTTGGTCCGGGAGGCGGTGGACTGGAACATCTGAGCAGCCAGGCTTGCTACACCAGCGGTTCCTATAAGTTCCATAGCAGAAACGACTATCTGCGACATCTCTCATTCGTAAGCCACGAGTATTTTCATCTCTACAACGTAAAAAGCATCCGCCCTATCGAACTCGGTCCTTTCGACTACGACCGTGAAGTATTCACCTCCCTCCTCTGGGTGAGCGAAGGATTCACATGCTACTACGAAAACAAAAACCTCATAAGTGCCGGTATAGTAGATGTTGACTTCCTCCTCAGCGACGTATCCTCAGGAGTACGCACAATAGAAACTGCTGAAGGCAGGAAACACATGAGTCTGCGCCAAAGCAGTTACGATATATGGCTCAACTTCATGAACCGTATGGAGTGCAGCGACGACCTCGTCATATCCTACTACGATAAAGGACCCGTCTTTGGACTCCTTTTCGACATAGAGATTGCAGATGCCACAAATGGAAAGGCCTGTCTCGACGACCTGATGCGGTTGCTATACAATCGTTACTACAAACAGAAACAACGCGGATTTACTGAAGAGGAATTCTGGCAAGCCGCAGCAGAAGTGGCAGGAAAACCACTCACCCAGTTGCGCCACTATGTCGATACCACCGACGAGATAGACTACGAATCCATCCTCAAACTAGCAGGCTTGGAAATCGACCGTACCTCCTGGAAGATTACCCAAACCGCAAATCCAGACAGCCGACAGAAGAAGATATTCAATTCAATGTTCAAGCAAAATTAAGCCAGCAAAATTAAACCTTTCCTCATTTTCCAAGTCCATTACTACATACCCTTAGAAATCATCATTAAGAACACCAGGATGGAGATGATAAGGACAAATATGCACAAGAGCGAAAAGAAAATTATTAGAAAGTATTATAACGATTTTATGAAAAGATTTGTTTTTATTGCCATTACTATGGCGGTAGCAATGGCAGCGAATGCCCAGAAATTTTCCGTCAGCGGAACAATCGTTGACAAGGCAACAACAGAAGTCATCCCAAGTGCAACCGTTCAGATTCTCAGCGCAGAAGATGGCGACAAATATGTGGCAGGCGCCGCAACCGATGAATTTGGAGCATTCACAGTGAAGGACCTCAGCAAAGGAAAATACAAAGTGAAGGTCTCATACGTAGGATACATCACCAAAGAACAATCATTCGAACTCTCCGTCAGCAAGAGCAAGAAACAGACAGAACTCGGCATCATCACCCTTGAAGCCGACAACGTACTTCTCGCACAGACAGAAGTGACAGCCAACGCAGCCAAAGTAAAAGTATCAGGCGACTCCATTATCTTCAACGCTTCAGCCTATCGTACCCCCGCAGGAAGTACCCTCGAAGCACTTGTAAAGAAACTCCCTGGAGCCAAGGTAGATGAAAACGGCAAAATCACCATCAACGGAAAAGAAGTTACCAAAATCATGGTTGACGGTAAGGAATTCTTCCTCAACGACACCGAGACAGCCATGAAGAATATCCCAGTAGATATCATCGACAACATCAAGACCTACGACAAGAAAAGCGATATGGCCCGCGTCACAGGTATTGACGATGGTGAAGACGAGACCGTGCTCGACCTTTCAGTAAAGAAAGGTATGAACAAAGGAATGTTCGGACAACTCAATGGAGGAGCCGGAACACAACACCGATACAGTGCACGTGCCAACGTGATGAAATTCACCGGCACATCCCAACTCACACTCCTCGGAGGCCTTAACAACGTCGGCGACATGGGCTTCGGCGGTGGTGGAGGCCGTGGATGGGGCGGCTGGGGAGGTGGACTCCGAGCCAGCAAGAACGTAGGATTCAACTTCGCAACCACAGGCGACAAACTCGAAACTGGAGGAAGCATCAACTACCGCTACAACGGCAGCGACACACGTACACGCAACTCACAGGAAAGTTTCGTAACCAAGTCAGGAGCATTCAGCGAAAGCCTCAGCCAGAGTTACAGCAGCAACCACAACCTCAACACCCAGTTCCGCCTCGAATGGAAACCCGACACAATGACCAACATCATCTTCCGTCCAAGTTATACCTACTCCAGCAACAGCGGATACAGTTACTCAACCAGCGCAAGTTACAACAAAGATCCAAACCTCTATACCGACTCACCACTCGACAGCATCAATTCGCTCATCAGCCGCATCGACAGCATCGTAGTCAACACCAACTACAGCCGTCAGCAGACCCATAGCACCAACAACAACTTCAACGGAACACTGCAAGCCAACCGCAAACTCAATGACGATGGTCGCAATATCACCCTCCGCGTCAACGGCAGTTACTCCGACAGCGAGAGCAAGCAACTCTCCGCAGCCAACGTGCAGTACTACCTCGTTGATCGTAAACCGGATATTAACAACCGATACTATGTAACTCCAAACAAGAACTATAGCATCAACGGTCAACTCACCTACAGCGAACCAGTCGCATACAAGACCTATCTGCAACTCTCCTATCAGGCAAACTATAACTACAGCGACAACTCACGCGACGCATTCACATATTCCAGTCCAACCCTGCTCGAAGCATACAACAATCTCGACCTCGCACTCCAGAGCCATCGCTACGACGTAGATGCCATCGTCAATTATATGCGCGAAAGAGATATGGCAGAACAACGTACCGACTCACTCTGTCAGGACACAGAATACAAGACATTCCAGCAAACCATCGGACTCTCCTTCCGTCGCGTCACCGACCGTTCCAACTTCAGTCTCGGCATAGACCTCGTACCAATCTACACCCAACTCCACTACCTCTACAAGTCAAAGGAATACGACATCGACCAGCATCAGTTCAATTTCGCACCACGCATCCAGTATCGGTTCAATCCCGACAAGATGACACGCCTCAATATCCGCTACAACGGCCGTATGAGTCAGCCAAGTCTCACCAACCTGCTCGACATACGCGATGATATCGACCCGTTGAATATCACTCGTGGTAACCCAGACCTCAAACCATCATTCAACCACAACATCAACGTCGATTTCAACACATATAAAGAAGAGTCACAGTCCAGTTTCTTTGGATTCCTCAATGGCGGATTTACCCAGAACAGCATATCCAGCATCACCCAGTACGACGAGACAACCGGTGTACGCACAAGCACCAGCACCAATGTCAACGGCAACTGGAATGCCTTCGGAGGATTCGGATTCAACACCCCGCTCGATCCTAAGAACAAATACTTCACCGTTGACGCATTCACCAACATCAGTTTCAGCAATCAGGTGGGTTTCGTACAGCAAGGATTCGACAACGTAAAGTCAAAGACCCAGCAACTCAGTCTCGGCGAGAACGCCAGCGTCAGTTACCGTCGCGACCTCATAGAAATCTCCCTCAACGGAAATGTTGACTTCAGCCACAGCCGCAACGACGTGACCGATGCCAATAACCAAGATACATGGAACTACAGTTACGGAGCAGAATTCCAATACACCACCAAGTTTGGACTATCCATCAATACCGACATAGGTATGAACAGCCGCAGAGGTTATTCCAGCAACGACATGAATACCGACGAACTCCTTTGGAATGCACAGGTATCCCAGACCCTTCTCGGAGGCAACCTCACCATCATGCTCGAAGTAAACGACATCCTTGCCCAGCAAAGCAACATATCACGTACCATCAACGAAATCATGCGCAGCGATAGCAGAAGCAACGCCATCTATCAGTACGGAATGCTCCGTATGACCTATCGCTTCAATGCCTTCGGTAACGTCAAGTCATTCGGTGGCAGAGGCGGATTCGGAGGCCCGGGCGGATTCGGAGGTGGATTCGGAGGTGGATTCGGAGGTCCAGGCGGCTGGTAACCCCCACACAACATCCACAGACTTATACAACAAATGCAGGACTCCCACCCTGCATTTGTTTTTGTTATAAAAACCCCTAAATCCAGAATGGGATATATATAACGGAGACGTGCTTACTCTTCCAACTACATTCCTATTTATCCCAAATCGGTCGTTAGAAGCCGTTCTATTCGTGGTCGGCATTGCATAATGAATTCTATGGGGAGGGAGTTTTAGCGGACAGCAATAATTGTCAATTAACCATATACACCCGTTTGGTGGCTCTGGTGATGGCGGTATAGAGCCAACGGTAGTAGTCGGGAGTAATCATGTCGGGGGTGATATATCCTTGGTCTATGAACACCCGTTTCCACTGACCTCCCTGAGCCTTATGGCAGGTGATGGCATAGGCGTACTTCACTTGAAGGGCGTTGTAATAGGGGTCGTTGCGGAGTGCTTCGATGCGGTCTTTCTTGTTGGTGATATGCATATAGTCTTCCATCACATTATTGAAAAGGCTTTCTCCCTGTTCGTCGGTAAGCGATGGTGCATCGGCATTGAGTGCATCGAGGATGACGGTTACGGTGAGTTCCATGTCGTCGTAATCGGGAAGTGTGATTACACAATCGGCAAATCGGAAGCCATACAGTTCGCGTTCATTGCATACACTTCTGACGATGGCTATATCTCCGTTTGCAAGGAATGGAGTGGTTAATTTGGACGGAGTGGTTTCCGCTTCGGCAGAATCAACGGCATCGTCTTGGCTGCTCTGAGGCGCTTTTATCCAGAAGTAGTTATTCTTGGCAATCATTATGATTTCACCTGGTTCAAGTTCGTCTTCATAATAGAGTATCTGACTGCGGATTGCCCTATTGTATAAGTTTGCGCGTTTGTTGGATCGGCATACTATTGCTGTCTCCTCCACACCGCATTTATCATAGGAGGTTTCTATCCGTTCGAGGATGGATGTGCCAGATATTTTGCGGAAATCCTTGCTGAACTGAAGTGGGGGCAGTTGGTTTTCTGCTGCTGCATAACAGAAATTGGATGTCTCGTCAATAAGATTGCGGAGCATAGTGGCGTTGGTTAGAATTCCTGATTCATTTTCCTGACGGACTACCTCCGTAAGGGTGTAATCGGTTACATCAAGACCGAAACTCCTCATCACATCCACATTGAGTGCTGGACTCTCTAAACTACCCACAGGAGGCAACTGGGCGCTGTCACCTAAGAGTATGAGTTTTGACCTCACTCCCATAAACACATACTTCACGAGGTCTTCGAGTATTTGAGTATCTCCATCGAGCATTGATGCCTCATCTACTATAAAAAGTGTGTCGTGGAGTTTGTTGATGTCGAGTGTGAACTTATATCGCGCATATCCGCTCATATCATATTTATATATTCGTTTATGGATGGTATAGGCTGGCAGTCCGGCATAGTGGGAGAATACCTTTGCCGCTCTTCCAGTAGGTGCCATCAGCACACAGGATTTGTTTATCGTGGCAAGAGTTTTGACCACAGCGCTGACAAGAGATGTCTTTCCCGTTCCGGCGTAACCACGAAGAATAAACAATGGTCGGGTTCCCAAATTCGACTCAAGCAAAAAATCGGTCAATTTATTGACGACTTCGCTCTGTTGGGAGGTCGGATTTAGCCCAAAATTGGCCAAAATTTGACTTTTTATGTAGTCTTTTAGCATTTTTTTTTAAATTATTTCCGTTTATAGATTGAAATGTGCGAATATTTTTTTAATTTTGCGGCAAGAATATAATAAAAATTTAAATATCAAATACCATTATGAGCAAAAAAAAGATTTTTAATTGGGTTTTATCGGTGTGTATTCTCGGTTTAGCAGTAGTTTGCTTCATGAGTATCTACAACGATATCGCTTTTGACAAAGCCAAGAAAGAGAGAGAGTCAGTAGTAATCGCACGCCTTATGCAACTTCGCGATGCAGAAGAGTTCTTCAAGAAGAGCCACGCAGGAGAATTCTGCGGTGACATCGACTCTTTGGTTGACTGGGTAAGAGACTCCATGGCAGTAGAAAGAGTTATCAAGGAAGGTGAACTTACCGACGATCAACTCGAAGCAGGTATGACTGAACAGCAGGCTGTTATTGAAGGTATCATCAAGCGTGACACTATCTGGGTTAAGGCTTCAGAAGCACTGAAAGTAAGCAATGCCGACTCGCTGAAGATTATTCCTATAGGACGCGAAGGCGGTGTATTCGAAGTGCGCAAAGACTTGAAATACAACTCCAAGTCACAGGAATGGGATCAACTCTGCGAAATCCGTGCAAGTCTTGACGACTACATGGACGGTATGGATGCCAAGAAACTTAAGAACCTGAAGAACGACCTCGAAAAGAGAGGCAAGAGCCGCGACAAATGGATTTTCGGCGGCACAGATGATGCTGAACAATGGTACGGTCTCCGTATCGGTGATCTTCAGGATTCCAACAACAAAATGGCTGGTAACTGGGAATAAAGTTCAAGAGTTCAAAGGTTTAAGCATAAAAGGAGTCAGGCCCTGGAAGAAAGGACTCTGGCTCCTTTATCGTCAAAAAAACATCTATGCGCATCATTGCAGGAAAATACCGTCACAGACGGTTTGAAGTACCTCACAGTTTCAAGGCAAGACCTACAACCGACTTTGCCAAGGAGGGACTGTTTAATATCCTGCACAATATGTACATTGATTTCGATTCGGGCCCTAAAGCTCTCGACCTGTTCTGTGGCACAGGGAGTATCAGTCTCGAACTCCTGTCGAGAGGATGCAGTAAGGTGGTCTCTGTGGAGAAAGATTTTCAGCACTACCAGTTCATTCAGAAAGTCTGCCATCAACTCGGCGACAAGTGTTGGATTCCGCTGCACGGAGATGTATTCAAGTATCTCAGCAAGGGTAACAACGGCCAGCAATTCGACCTTATATTTGCCGACCCACCATACACACTGCCCAACATAGCAGAAATCCCTGATGCTGTATTTGCTTCGGGAATATTGGCTGAAGAAGGAGTATTCGTATTGGAACACGGCAAGGCAAACGATTTTTCCCAACTGCCTAATTTCATCGAACACAGATGTTACGGAAGCGTTAACTTCAGTTTTTTCAATAATAAGATATGAAACAGTTCATTTTAACAACAGTATTCGGTATTCTTACAGCAATCTCTGCCGTTGCCCAAAATCCAATCGTAAGAAATCTCTTCACACCCGATCCAGCGCCATACGTTCATGGTGATACGGTATATCTCTTCACTGACCACGACGAGCCCGATGCCACATACTTCAAGATGAAAGATTGGTTGCTATATACATCAACCGATATGAAGAACTGGACATTCGAAGGTACACCGCTTACACTTGCCACATTCAAGTGGGCACGTCAGGACGACAATGCTTGGGCAAGCCAAGCCATTGAACGGGATGGAAAATGGTATTGGTATGTAGCATGCGAAGACACTACCAACCACATTCACGGCATAGGAGTGGCAATGGCTGACAACCCACGCGGTCCGTGGATTGACCCAATAGGCAAACCACTCGTTCCTGGTGCTTGGGGATATATCGACCCTTCCGTGTTTATTGATGACGATGAACAAGCCTACCTCTTTTGGGGAAACAACGGACTCTGGTATGCAAAACTCAACCGCGATATGGTCACTCTCTCAAGTGAGATTATCAAGGTGAATACCGATGATGTGAAAGCCTTCGGACCGCTGAAGAAGAAGTACGACTACCAAGTGCGCGACACTATCTTCAAGACCAACTACGAGGAAGGTCCGTGGGTTTATAAAAGAAATAATATCTATTATATGATATATGCTGCGGGAGGTGTGCCTGAACACATGGCTTACTCCACTGCAACCAATATCAACGGTCCATGGAAATATGGTGGGAAGATAATGGGAGAAGCCGATAACAGTTTCACCATACACGGAGGAGCCATCCATTTCAAAGGCAAGGACTATATGTTCTATCACAATGGCATATTGCCTAACGGCGGAGGATTCCGCCGCTCCACCTGTGTAGAAGAGTTCCAGTATAATCCAGATGGTTCGATACCATTCATACCTTTTACTAAAGCATCAAGTTGGGGCAGATAGGAAATACGTGTCTTTCCATATAGCAAATCAGGGAGTTACCGCAGATGGCAACTCCCTGATTGTTTTTACGATTGTGATAACAATGAACGATTACTCGCCTTTGGTGTTGTAATCTTCGTTTATCTTGTTCATTGCCTTGAAGAACTTATGGTAGAACACAAATGGTCCTACAATAATCAATGAACCTACTACTGCCCATCCCCAGAATGTACCTGCACCGAATGAATAATCAATGTTACGTGCACGCAGTTCTCCGCCTATTCGGTCACAGAGGTTGTTTGCCCAAATCAAAGGAACGATACCGCAAGTGAGCCATGAGAAGAGGAAGAATATCAAACAATAGTGCATAGTGTGACGGTTGTCGTGCTTGCTTGCCACTGTGTTGATTTCTGTTGAGATGTGTGACAGACAGAAAATTGCATAAATGTCGAAAGTGATCAGAGAAAGGAGAATGAATTTCACCATTCCTCTGTTGGTTCTGAGTTGTTTCATTTGTACATACACGTCAGTTATATGCCATCGACGTCTCGGCTTTTAAGATTAATATTGGTTTTGATTAGTTTGTTGCCAATTCTGTTATTTTCTCCACTGCTTGTCGGAGTCCTTCAGAGTTCTTTCCACCGGCAGTTGCGAAATGAGGCTGGCCCCCACCGCCTCCTTGGATAAGTTTGGCTGCTTCTCTGATTATCTGTCCTGCATTCTTACCATCTTTTACCAAATCGTCAGAAAGGGCTATGGTGAGATTAGGTTTGCCTTCAGCCACACCGCCGATAGCGACTACGAGTCCTGTAGGGAATTGGCTGCGGAGTTGGAATGCAATGTCCTTTGCTCCCTGAGCATCCATTGGATATACTCCGGAAATGACTTTCACACCACCTGCCTCATGGGCTTTCTCTATCATCTCGTTCTTGAACTCTTGAACTTTTACACTCTTGAACTCTTGAACAGTCTTACGGAGTTCGGCATTATCTTCTATGCATTTCTTTACTGTTGCCATAAGGTCAGGTGCGTTATTGAAAAGCGTACGCAGGTCACGCAATGAATCCTCTGCCTTGTCAAGGAATTCTTCTACGGCCTTTCCTGTGATGGCTTCAATACGACGAACCCCAGCGGCAATCGAACTCTCAGAGATAATTCGTACCATTCCTATACGACCAGTTGACTTAGCGTGGCATCCTCCACAGAACTCCACTGAATCACCAAACTGTATCACACGTACCTTGTCACCGTATTTCTCACCGAATAGTGCTATGGCACCGAGTTTCTTTGCTTCTTCAATTGGCACGTCACGATATTCCTGGAGAGGGATATCCTCACGTATCTTAGCATTTACTATATGTTCCACCTCGCGCAACTGTTCGTCGGTAACTTTCTCAAAATGAGAGAAGTCAAACCGCAATCCATCAGGAGTTACGAGCGAACCTTTCTGTTCTACGTGGGTTCCGAGTACTTCACGAAGTGCAGCATCAAGGAGGTGGGTACAAGAGTGGTTTGCCTCTGTGGCACGGCGCTTGTCGATATCAACAATAGCCATAAATTCTGCCGATGGGTCGGATGGCATCTTGTCAACTATATGGATAGAGAGTCCATTCTCGCTCTTTGTGTCAAGCACTTTGATGGTCTCGTTCTCGTTGATGAGTTCACCTTGGTCACCTACTTCACCACCCATCTCAGCATAGAACGGAGTATTGTCGATTACCACCTCAAACTGAGTACCTTTCTTCTGCTTTACTTCACGGTATTTCAGTATATTACAAGTATATTCCGTGTAGTCGTATCCTACGAAATGACTTTCCTTGTCATTCAGCACAACCCAATCGCCAGTCTCTTTGGCTGCTGCATTGCGTGCACGTTCTTTCTGCTTCTGCATCTCTACATTAAATCCTTCTTCATCAACGCTGAAACCATTCTCGCGGCAGATAAGTTCTGTAAGGTCGAGAGGGAATCCGTAGGTGTCAAACAAAGTGAAAGCATCTTTACCGGCGATGGAACCTGCTTTGGAATTTGCTTTCATCAGTTCGTCCAACATTCTTATACCATTGGCAAGAGTACGCAGGAAAGAGTCCTCTTCTTCCTTCATAACCTTCATTATCAGTTCTTTCTGTGCTGGGAGCTCTGGGTATGCCTCTCCCATCTCCTGTATAAGCACTGGTACGAGTTTGTAGATGAATGCTTCTTTCTGTCCGAGGAAAGTGTATCCGTAGCGCACAGCACGACGCAGGATTCTTCTTATCACATATCCTGCCTTAGCATTACTTGGAAGTTGTCCGTCTGCAATAGAGAAAGCAATAGCGCGCAGGTGGTCGGCAACCACTCTCATTGCTACATCGGTCTTTTCGTCGTCTCCGTATTTCTTTCCTGCCATATCACCAATCACCTTGATTATAGGCTGGAACACATCGGTGTCGTAGTTGCTTGTCTTCTGCTGGAGAGTACGTACAAGGCGTTCGAAGCCCATACCAGTATCAATGACCTTTGCAGGAAGTGGCTCAAGGCTCTTGTCTGCCTTGCGGTTATACTGCATAAACACGAGGTTCCATATTTCTATAACCTGAGGATGGTCTTTATTCACCATCTCTGCTCCAGGAATCTTTGCTTTCTCCTCGTCGGGACGGGAGTCGATATGGATTTCGCTGCATGGTCCACAAGGACCTGTATCGCCCATTTCCCAGAAATTATCATGTTTGTTGCCGTTTATTATATGGTCTTTAGGTAAGTATTTCTCCCACATAGCGGCAGCCTCGTTATCGCGCTCAAGTCCTTCTTCTGGTGATCCCTCGAATACAGTAGCATAAAGGTCCTTAGGGTCAAGTTTGAGCACATCAACCAGATATTCCCATGCCCAACTGATTGCCTCCTTCTTGAAATAGTCACCAAATGACCAGTTGCCAAGCATTTCAAACATGGTGTGGTGGTAAGTGTCGTGTCCCACCTCTTCCAAGTCGTTATGCTTACCACTTACACGCAGACATTTCTGACTATCGGCCTGGCGTGGGCTCTTTGCCTGGGCATTGCCCAATATGACATCCTTAAACTGGTTCATACCGGCATTGGTAAACATCAGTGTAGGGTCACCCTTTACCACCATCGGTGCACTTGGAACAATAAGATGTTCTTTACTCTCAAAAAAATTCTTGAATGATTCTCTAACCTCTTTTGCAGTCATCATCGTTTTATTCTGTTTGTATAGTTATTGTATTCTTACTAAAAGTGATTGCAAAGGTAAGTAATTTGTTTGAAATGAGCAATTTTTTTTGCATATTTCATTCATTTTATCTAATTTTGCAAAATCTATGACGCTGGAAGTTCTTATATGTACAATCGGTAATGGCATACTGAAAGTGCCTGAAATGTTGCTTGCTGAGAGAGACGATGTGAAGTATCTTATCTCCTGGCAGATAGATGATGAAGTGATGAAGATGAATATAAGTATGATGACCTGTTGGCGACGCAAGGACGTGAGACTCTTCACTATGCATGGGCGTGGATTGAGCCGTAACCGTAACAACACCCTTCTCAGAGCGGAGGGAGACATACTTCTTATCAGTGACGACGACTGCGAATACACCAATGACTATTTCGACAGCATTATCCGAGAATACAACTGCCAAAGTAAAGCCGACATCATATTGTTCAAGGCCAATTACATGAAGTCCTATCCTCAAAAGATTGTTTCGTACAAGGAAGCACTCCGAACCAAGGGCTATTACCCTGCATCATGGGAAATTACCCTTAGACGCCAAAGTACATCGGAACTGCGATTCAACGAGGATTTTGGTCTTGGCAGCGGAAAATATATCTGCGGAGAAGAATCGATATTTCTCAAAGATGCAGAAATGGCAGGAAAGAATATCCTTTTTGCACCGAAGGTTATCGTTGACACAGCCGAAGGTACTACAGGGGAACAGTTTCTTGCCAATCCAGAAGTACAGAGAGCGAAAGGAGCGGTATTCCGCTATTGCTACCCTAAGGCAGAAGCTTGGTGGCGATGCCTGAAAGAGGCAGCACATTACTTTGTATTCGAACATGCCGACCCTCGGCCTATATTCAAAAATCTGATTGGGAGGTATTAATATGATAACAATCGTAATTCCCATATACAACCGAGCATCAGTACTGAAACGTACACTCGACAGCATAGCCGCATCCGACTACCGACCCATCAACCTCATACTCGTTGACAACGGCAGTACAGATGGAAGTCTCGAAGTGGCACAGCAATTTCAGAGAGAATATCTCTCCAACGATTTCAACATCTACTTCACCGAAGAATCAAGAAAAGGGGCGTCGTATGCCCGAAACAAAGGACTCAGCAGGGTAAAGACCAAATATGTGTATTTCTTCGACGACGATGACCTGTTCGATAAAGAATTTCTCAGCACCTTCGAAAATCTGTTGGCCAATCATATCAATGCACATACAGCCCCCGACCTTATCTGTCTTACGACAAACATGCAGGTAGGAGACAAAAAACCATTTATACGTGACTATCATTTCAAGGGTACCGACCCAGTATGCAACCAGATTATTGCAGGACCGCTCAACACAGCCTCAATGATATTCCGCTGCGATTTCCTGCGTATGATTGGAGGATGGAACGAGGCAGTAACTACTTGGGACGACTGGGAACTCGGAGTAAGGGCATTGCTCCATAAACCTGTTCTCTACTGGTACTATGCCAAGGCATTCCACCATACATTCGTACATCATGACAGTCAGACGGGACCAAGTATTCGTTCGAGAAAAGATGCCATTATGAATGCCATTGCCGAAGTTGAAAAGACACTCACCGACAAGCGTCACCAGAAAGCACTGAAGATAAGGAAATTTGACGTCAGTTTCCATATTCCGAGGCTTTGGCGCATCGCTAAATACTTCAAAGCCACATCAATCACCTGACCGCAAAATGATTTCAGAATACCAGATACGAGTTCTGCCACAACAGGCAGCCAACGAACAGGAAATCAAGACTTTCATCTCTAAGGAGAAAGGGCTTGGCTATTCCTCTATCAAGCATATACAGATTCTAAAAAAGAGTATCGATGCCCGACAGAAAACCATATTCATAAACCTCACTGTCAGAGTATTTGTCAATGAGGTTCCTACTGGCAATGACCAGCCACAGATCCACTATCCTAACGTAGAAGGCAAGCCACAGGTAATCGTAGTCGGTGCCGGACCAGGAGGGCTGTTTGGTGCATTGCGGCTCATTGAACTCGGGCTCCGGCCAATCGTTGTTGAACGGGGAAAGGATGTCCACCAACGGCGTAAAGACATCGCACTCATATCCACACAGCATCAGGTAAATCCTGAATCAAATTATTCGTTTGGAGAAGGCGGAGCAGGAGCGTTTTCAGATGGAAAGCTCTATACACGCAGCAAAAAACGCGGGAATACAGAGAAAATCCTCAATGTCTTTTGTCAGCACGGAGCCTCCCACAACATACTCGTAGATGCCCATCCTCACATAGGTACCGACAAACTCCCAGGAGTTATCGAAAGTATGCGCAACACCATAATACAATGTGGCGGAGAAGTACGGTTTGAGACTCGGATGGACTCTATCATTATCAAAGCGGGCAAAGTGGCTGGAATTACCTACACAGCATTAGGAGAATCTGGACCAGTAAACGGAACAATCGAAAGCGATGCCGTAATTCTGGCAACGGGACACAGTGCGCGTGATGTCTATAGGTGGCTATATAATAATAAGGTGGAGATCGAGGCAAAAGATATCGCAGTAGGAGTAAGACTTGAGCACCCAGCCCAACTGATTGACAGAATTCAATACCACAATCCCGCAGGCAAAGGTCAGTATCTTCCTACGGCAGAATATTCCTTTGTCACTCAGGTTGCAGGCAGAGGAGTATATAGTTTCTGTATGTGTCCAGGTGGCACTGTGGTTCCTGCAGCAAGCGGTCAGGAGCAGATAGTAGTCAATGGTATGTCGTCGAGCCACCGCAACAGTCCGTGGAGCAACAGCGGAATGGTAGTGGAACTCCATAGTGAAGACCTCTCCCACATACCATTCGAAGGCAGGGAAGAGGCAATCGGCACACCGCTCTCCATGATGCAGTTCCAACAATGGCTGGAGAAGCAGGCGTGGATTATGGGAAACCGACAGCAGACAGCACCTGCACAGCGGATGGCAGACTTTGTAAATGGTCGCCTATCATCATCTCTGCCAACCTCATCCTACCAACCAGGACTCATCACTGCCCCCCTCCACTTCCTTCTGCCCGAATTTGTAACACACCGCCTCCAACAAGGATTCCGGCAGTTTGGCAAGTCAAGCCACGGATTTCTCACCAACGAAGCACTGATGATTGGGGTTGAGACAAGGACCTCGTCACCTGTGCGCATACTTCGCGACAGAGACACACTCCAGCACATACGCATTGGGGGGCTCTTCCCTTGCGGAGAAGGAGCCGGATATGCAGGAGGTATCGTCTCCGCTGGCATCGACGGAGAAAATTGTGCAGAAAAAGTTGCAACTTTTCTTGGTTATTAATTGAAATAACATTAACTTTGCAAAGCAAAAATTAAAATGGAACAAATTTTCAACATAACTGCATAACTAACCATAAACCATAAAATCATAAATACAATGAATATCGACAAAATCATGGCTCAACTTGAAGCCAAACACCCAGGAGAAAAAGAATATCTCCAAGCAGTAAAGGAAGTACTTATTTCCATTGAAGACGTTTACAATCAGCACCCTGAATTTGAAAAGGCAAAACTCATAGAACGGCTTGTAGAGCCAGAAAGAATTATCACATTCCGTGTGCCTTGGGTTGACGACAATGGTGAAGTGCAAGTCAATCTCGGATACAGAGTACAATTCAACAGCGCCATCGGTCCTTACAAAGGCGGACTCCGATTCCATGCCAGTGTCAATCTCAGCATACTGAAATTCCTCGGTTTCGAACAAACATTCAAGAATGCCCTTACTACCCTCCCTATGGGTGGCGGCAAGGGCGGTAGCGACTTCTCTCCTCGTGGCAAGAGCGATGCTGAGATTATGCGTTTCTGTCAGGCATTCATGAGTGAACTCTACCGATATATCGGACCGGAAATCGACATTCCTGCCGGTGATATCGGTGTAGGAGCAAGAGAGATTGGCTATCTCTTCGGAGAATACAAGAAACTCACACGCGACTGGAGCGGAGTACTCACAGGCAAAGGACTCGAATACGGAGGCTCACTTGTGCGTCCAGAAGCAACAGGATTTGGTGGACTTTATTTCGTCAACGAAATGCTCCAGACCAAGGGCATCGACATAGCAGGCAAGACAGTTGCCATCTCAGGTTTCGGCAACGTGGCATGGGGTGCTGCAACCAAAGCAACACAGTTGGGAGCAAAGGTGATTACTATCTCCGGACCTGACGGCTATATCCTCGACGAGGAAGGACTCAACGACGAGAAGATAGATTATATGCTCGAACTCCGTGCAAGCGGCAACGATATCTGTGCCCCATATGCGGAGAAATTCCCTGGCAGCAAGTTCTTTGCCGGCAAACGTCCTTGGGAAGTGAAATGCGACATCGCACTCCCATGTGCCACCCAGAACGAACTCAACGGAGAGGATGCACAACATCTCATCAGCAACGGAGTCACATGCGTGGGAGAAATCAGCAATATGGGCTGCACACCAGAGGCTATCGATGCATTCCTCGAACACAAACTCATCTTTGCACCAGGCAAGGCAGTCAATGCAGGAGGAGTGGCCACTTCGGGACTTGAGATGAGTCAGAATGCTATGCATATCAGTTGGGCAGCAAAAGAAGTTGATGAACGTCTCCACGGCATCATGCACAATATCCATGCCCAATGCGTCAAGTTCGGCACACAGGCCGACGGTTATATCAACTACGTCAAAGGAGCAAACGTCGCTGGATTTATGAAGGTGGCAAAGGCCATGATGGCACAAGGCATCGTATAGCCCAGTCTGTGTCTATACCGGCACAATTTGATTGTGCAAAAACACCAAAACCGCAAAATAACTAAATAGTAAATAAAAATATGGCAACAACAAAGAAAACAGAATCCACCGTTCCTGCATCAAAGGAAGACAAACTGAAAGCCCTCCAGTCGGCACTTACAAGAATAGAGAAGAATTATGGCAAGGGAGCCATCATGAAAATGGGCGACCTCAACTATGAAGATGTAGAAGTCATTCCTACAGGTTCAATCGGAATCAATGCAGCCATCGGAGTAGGTGGATACCCAAGAGGCAGAATAATAGAGATTTTTGGACCCGAATCATCAGGAAAGACCACCCTCACCCTCCATGCAATAGCAGAAGCACAGAAGGCTGGTGGCACCGCAGCATTCATTGATGCAGAACATGCTTTCGACCCTATCTATGCAAAAAATCTCGGTATCAATATCGAAGAACTCTATATCTCCCAGCCAGATAACGGAGAGCAGGCTCTCGAAATTGCCGACCAACTCATCAGTTCCGCAGCCGTTGACCTCGTAATCATCGACTCAGTTGCTGCACTCACTCCGAAAGCAGAGATTGAAGGAACTATGGGCGAAAACAAACTCGGACTTCAGGCAAGACTGATGAGTCAGGCACTCAGAAAACTTACAGCCACCATCGGCAAGACACGTACAACATGTATCTTCATCAACCAAATCCGCGAAAAGATTGGTATCATTTATGGCAATCCAGAAACCACTACAGGAGGTAACGCACTCAAGTTCTATTCATCTGTCCGTCTCGACATACGCAAGAGCAAACCAATAAAAGATGGTAAAAACATTCTCGGATACAGGACAAAGGTAAGAATTGTTAAGAACAAAGTAGCGCCACCATTCCGCAGTACCGAGTTCGATATTATGTTCGGTACAGGTATCAGCAAAATCGGAGAGATTGTAGATATGGGTGAAGAACTCAATATCCTCGTCAAGAGTGGCAGTTGGTATAGTTATGAAGGTGCAAAGATTGCTCAGGGTCGGGAGGCAGTGAAAGCACTTCTTGCCGACAACCCAGAACTCGCCGACAAGATGGAGAAGGAAATTATGGCACAACTACGTGCAGGAGCCATCGACACCCTCTCTGCATCCCACGATGACGATGATGAGGAAGAAAACGACGATTAATCTTATGAACAAGACATTTATCTATATCGTATGTGCTGCGCTTATGTGCAGCACATCTTTTGCCTATTCCCAAACAGAAGAAACTGGCAAAAAAGAAAAGACAGAGAAAAAAGAGGACAAAAAGTCGGCAACTGTCAAGGAGAAGAAAGGCAAACGCCAGTTCCTCATTTTCGGCAAACGCAAGGCAGTGCCTCAGAAACCAGCAGAACCAAAACCATCCATCGACCGCAACGGACTGTTCCACGTTACCAAACTCGGTCAGGACTGGTTCTTCGAACTCCCCGACTCCCTGCTCTCACGCCAGTTCCTCACCACCACCCGCTATACATCACTTCCTTCAAGCACGGGTAAGTTCGCAGGTGAATTGCTCAACGAACAGACCATCTGTTTCGAGAAAATATCAAACGACCAACTCGTTATGCGCGCTGTACTGCTTGTCAACTATGCCGACACAGCAAACAACATCAACAAAGCCGTGACTATCTCCAACGGAAATCCTATCATTGCATCCTTTAAGATAGAATCCCATAAAGATAAAGTCATTAAGTTCAAGGTTGCTCAGTTCTTTAACGAAGACAACCCAGCCATCGGCATCTCACAGGCTGCGAAGAAATCGTTCAATCTCACCAATATGCTGCCAAACCTCAGTTACATCGAAGACATAAAGAGTTTTCCGCTCAACACCGAGGTACGACTTGTCAAGACCTTCAATTCCACCAGCACAAGCATACCTGCAGTAAGGGCAACGGGGAAAGCCACTTTCGGGCTCAACATATCGTTTATTCTCCTGCCAGAAAAGCCATTGATGCCACGCTTCTACGACCCGCGGGTTGGGTACTTCACTGAGTCGTTCAATGAATTTACCGATGCTCAACAACGTGTGAAGTCAAAGACCTATATCACTCGCTACCGCCTCGAGCCACGTCCTGAAGATGTAGAGAAGATGCAGCGGGGAGAATTGGTCGAACCTGCAAAGCCAATTATCTACTATATCGATCCGGCAACCCCTAAACAATGGGTACCATACCTCATCCAGGGAGTCAACGACTGGCAGGTAGCCTTCGAGAAAGCCGGTTTCAAGAACGCCATCATAGGCAAAGAGTGGCCAAACGACAGTACGATGAGTATGGAGGATGCACGTTACTGCGTCATACGCTATCTTGCATCTCCAATAGAGAATGCCTACGGACCACATGTCAGCGACCCGCGCACAGGTGAGATACTCGAAAGCCATATCTGTTGGTACCACAACGTGATGAAACTCGTCCATGACTGGTATATGGTGCAGGCAGGCAGCATAGATGAGGCAGCGCAGAAAATGCACTATGATACCGAACTCATGGGACAACTGATCCGTTTCGTCTCATCCCACGAAGTAGGTCACACACTCGGACTTCGCCATAATTTCGGAGCATCAAGCACCGTGCCAGTGGAGAATCTAAGAAATAAACAATGGGTGGAGAAATACGGTCACACACCAAGCATTATGGACTATGCCCGTTTCAACTATGTGGCACAGCCTGAAGACGGAATCAGTCACGAAGGAATATTCCCTCGTATCAACGACTACGATATATGGGCAATAGAATGGGGATATAAGCCAATGTTTGGAGCCACATCGCCAGAGACCGACCATTCACAACTCGAACAACTCGTAGCACAGCGCCTCAACGGCAATCCGCGACTTTGGTGGGGTGACGGAGAAGGCTATTCCAAAGACCCACGACGCCAGACTGAAGACCTCGGAGACGATGCCGTCAAAGCCAGCGAATACGGCATACTCAACCTAAAGCGAGAACTTCAGAAACTACCACAGTGGACATATACCGACGACGACTACTACAACTCCAACCTCAGTGAAGTGTTCAATCAGATATACAGCCAGTTTATGCGCTATAACGGTCACGTTATCAACAATATCGGAGGTACATATATGAACTTCAAGACTCCCGATGAACAGGGAGCCATCTATCGGCCTACACCGCGTGAGAAGCAAAAATCAGCAATGGAATATATCTCCCGCAATATCTTCACCGAGCCCACATGGCTGACCCAGGTAGATTATATCGACCGCCTCACCGACAACCCACAACGAATTACCATAGGCAGTATCAGCAACCTGATGAACAAACTCTTTGGACGACTCGATATGCTCAACAACGAATACACAGCCGAAGAATATATCTCCGACCTGACGCAAGGCATAATGACTGAACTTGACAGCCGAAAGCCAGTCAGTAAGTATCGCGCCGAACTGCAGAATAGTTTCGTCGACCACCTCATCTCCATCTACACAGATAACGCCAAAGCCTCCTCGGCAAGCAACTACCGTCCATACGTGGTCAGCACACTGCGCCAACTCCTCACCAGGACCGCCACAGCCTCCAAGTCAGCAACCGACTCTGCTACAAAAGCCCATTTCCTCAATCTCAACGATATCATCGCCAACACAATGGAGCATAAGTGAAAATTCATAGAATTGCCATTCTAAGCCATTTTCATTGAGGAAAACTGAAGTAGTGCCTGTACATCAAGTAGCAAAACGATACAAGATGTACAGGTTATTTCTATGAATATAAAAAAATAAATAAAAAATACCAATTGCATTATTATATTATC
>R15__coassemble_509_pt1 | contig 32529 bp, 25 predicted proteins | sample R15__metabat2_low_PE_001 | metagenome-assembled genome bin R15
TTATCTGTGTCGAATGGGAGAATTGGTAGCGTTAAGGCTGAGATAAGGCTGAGATGAGGCTGAGATGAGGCTGAGATGAGGGAGAGACAAGGGAGAGATGAGAGAACCTCATTTGCCAGTATAGCGAGGATGATGAGTAAGGAGTTCCTGACGCAGATGGGTGGTGTCGATATGCATATATATCTCCGTAGTAGTAATCGACTCGTGGCCAAGCATCGCCTGTATAGCCCTGAGGTTGGCTCCTCCTTCCAGCAAAAGTGTTGCAAAGGAATGGCGGAAGGTATGAGGACTTACAGTTTTGTGGATTCCTGCCTTTTCAACCAGGTCCTTAATAAAATGGAACACCATTATACGCGAGAGGTTCTTCTTCCGAAGTTTGCTGACAAAGACATAGTCCTCGTATCCAGGATAGATTTCTATGAGGTTCCTTTCGAGAAAATATAGACGGAGTTCGTGAATGGCCTTCTCTGATATCGGCACCAATCGTTGCTTGGAACCCTTACCGAGCACTTTTATGAAACCTTCGTCAAGATAGAGATCTGACAACTTAAGGTTGCAAAGTTCACTTACTCGCAACCCACAACTGAAAAGTACTTCTATCATTGCCCTGTTGCGCTGCCCCTCTGGTTGAGAGAGATCAATCGCTGAAATAATGGCATCAACCTCACTCATAGTGAGTACATCAGGGAAATGCTGAGGGCGCTGAGGGAATTCAAGCAGTTCGGTGGGATCATCATCCAACTCGCCCATCATTACGAGAAAACGATAAAAACTCCTCACACCGGAAAGTATGCGTGAAAGCGAAAGTGGATTGATACCGAGATCGATAAGAGTGGCAGAGAAATGGTGAAAGTCTTCCAAAGATGGCGACAAAAGCGGTATATTGTTTATTCCGCAGAAGTCAGCAAACTTCTGAAGGTCACGCCGATAAGCCGCAATAGTGTTCTCCGAAAATGATTTTTCGAGTTTCAGATATTGGTAGTATCTTCTGAATAATCTGTCCTGTTCCTTCGCTTCCATACTGCAAAGGTAATAAATTTGTTTTTATCAAACAAATTTATTACCTTTGCCGAAAATTATATCATAATGAAAATACAAATCATCAATGGCCCTAATATCAACCTGATAGGCAAACGTGAACCAGAGGTATATGGCAATACAGATATCAACCAATATCTTGCACAGTTGGCAGAACAGTACAAAGATATTGAACTGAGTGTGTATCAATCGAATATCGAGGGAGAACTCATAAACAAAATTCAGGAAGTGGGATTCGATTACGACGGGATAATCATTAATGCTGGGGCATACACTCATACGAGTATCGGCATCCACGATGCCCTAAAGGCTGTGACCACTCCTGCCGTGGAGGTTCATATCTCCAACATCACCCAGAGGGAAGAATACCGACATACGTCTATGATTTCCTCTGCATGTATCGGCACCATCTTCGGATTTGGCTTAGACTCATACAGGCTTGCGGTGGAAAGCCTCAAGAGATGAGGGATGGGAGATGAGAGAACCATTAAACTTCTTAATATGTCGGTTGACGAGTACATAGAACAACATATTGATGCTGAAGGCGAGTATCTGCACCGATTGTACCGAGCCACGCAGATAAAACTGCTGTATGGCAGAATGGCAAGTGGACACATCCAGGGAAGGGTGCTTAAGATGCTTACAACAATGATACGACCAAAAAACGTATTGGAAATCGGCACATTCAGTGGCTATTCTGCACTATGTATGGCTGAGGGACTTGAAGAGGGATCTGTACTCCATACCATAGAGATATTCGATGAACTGGAAGACTTCACCCGACCTTGGTTGGAGAACTCCCCGTGGGCAGATAAAATACAGTTCCACATAGGAGATGCACTTAAGGTGGTTCCTGCACTTGGATTGACATTCGATATGGCATTTATAGACGGCAACAAACGTATATACCCAGAATACTACAAACTTGTGAAACAATATGTGAGAAAAGGAGGATATATCATTGCCGACAACACACTCTGGGATGGACATGTAGTAGAGGACAGAAGTGAGGAATTAGGGACGAATGGGTGTGTTTCGCATAAAGACGAACAGACCGTAGGTGTTATGGAGTTCAATGATATGGTAGCCAAAGACGAAAATGTGGAGAAAGTAATCATTCCGATGAGGGATGGACTCACAATAATAAGAATTAAAGAATAAGGAAATAAAATTAATATTTATATATGGAAACAACACGACAGAATAAAATTGCGCGACTGATACAGAAAGACCTGAGTACCATTTTCCAACAGCAAACCCGACAGATGAGAGGAGTGCTGGTGAGTGTGAGTATCGTTAGAATCAGTTCCGACCTCAGTGTAGCAAAAGCCTACCTGAGCATCTTCCCATCAGATAAAGCAGAGGAGTTATTGAAAAACATTAACGACCACGCTGCACAAATAAGGTTTGAATTAGGCAATCTGGAACGCCACCAGTTAAGAATCATACCCGAACTGAAATTCTTCATTGACGACTCACTGGATTATCTGGACAACATTGACAAACTGCTGAAGGGAGACCAAACCGAAAAAGGAGATAGCGAGCAAAAATAAAAACACAACCGATGTTCTCGTTCTACATAGCCCGCAGATACCTTCTCTCAAAGAAGTCGCACCACGCCATAAATATCATTTCTGGTATTTCGGTGTGGGGAGTGGCTATTGCCGCAGCAGCATTGGTGTGCATACTTTCAGTATTTAACGGATTCCAGGACATGGTGGCGGACCTTTTCACTGCCTTCGACCCAGAACTGAAAATAGTTCCCGCGGAAGGAAAATTCATGGCTGCCGACGAACCCGAATTGGAGTCGCTGAGAAAGAACGACAAAATAGCCGTCTATACTGAAGCTTTGGAAGACAATGCTCTACTTATGGTTGGAGGACGACAGATGATGGCTGTGGTGAAAGGAGTTGACGACAACTTCAACCATCTCGTTGATATTGACAAGATCTGCTTTGGAGATGGGGAATTCAACCTTCATGCAGATATTATCGACTACGGACTCCTCGGAATCAATCTTTTGGCATCATTAGGTATAGGCGCAGACTTCTCAACACCAATACAAGTATATGCACCACGTGGAGGCGAGGAAATTGACATGACAGATCCAACTGAAAGTTTCAACCAAGAAGAACTTTTCTCACCGAGTTTGGGATTCTCTGTTAAACAACAGAAATACGACTCACATTACGCCATTACCTCAATAGGATTTGCACGGAGACTTTTCGAACGTCAGGGATATGTGAGCAGTGTGGAATTGAGGCTTGCAGAAGGAGTTGATATCAATAAAGCACAAAAGGAATTTGCGGAACTGCTTGGAGAGAAATATAAGGTTCTAAACCGATATGAACAGCAAGAGGATACATTCAAGATTATGCAGATAGAGAAACTAATCTCATACGTATTCCTGACATTTATCCTGATGATTGCTTGCTTTAACATTATAGGTTCGCTGTCGATGCTTATCATCGACAAAAAACAAGACGTCATAACTCTCAGGAATATGGGAGCCAGTGATAAACAGATATCTGACGTGTTTATGCTTGAAGGAAGACTCATCTCATTGGTAGGAGCCATAATGGGAATAGCCATAGGATTGCTGCTTTGTTGGATTCAACAAGAATTCGGAGTAATCCGATTCGGACAATCAGCAGGCAGTTATATCATTGATGCCTATCCTGTGAATGTTCATTGGATGGATATCGTTATGGTTTTCATCACAGTACTGGTGGTGGGATTTGCATCTGTGTGGTATCCTGTAAGGTATCTTAGTAAGAAATACACTATGGAATAAAAAGAATGTAGGCTTATGAACAACAAATCAATTATACAAAATATTGTTATAACACTCCTGATTCCTTTATTTATAATGGGATGCGGTCCCCAAGCCCCTGATTTTAAGATAAAAGGGTATCTGGAAAATATGAAAGGCGGTGAACTTTACATCTACAACCTCAGTGATGAAAACGCACATTTAGACACTATTACAATAAGAAACGGGAAATTCAGTTATGAAGGTACTGCAAACGGCATCGTTCCATACATCCTTCTTTTCCCGAATGCCGTAGAACAAGTTATTTTCGCAGAAGGTGGCAAAAGTCTTAAATACAAGTCTTCACTCAACGACTTGAAGAACTACACTATTGATGGTTCGGAAACCAACGAACTGATGAATGAAATACGGCAAAAGATAAACGCTGAAAGCAATCAGCCTACCATCAAAAACATTGCAGCACACTATATCAAGACCTATCCAGATTCCCCAGTTGCCCTCTATTTAATAGACAGATATTTCTCACAGGAAGATAATACGGATGTAAATACATTAAAATCACTTTACGAAACCGTAAAGCTTGTGCAACCCGACAACCTCGAAGTCCTAAGTTTAGGAAACAAAATCACGACCAAAAAAGGTGGGAAAATCGGTCAGACCATTCCTGATATTAAAATGGAAACATTCCAAAAAGACAGCATAAGCCTCAACGAATTCAAAAACAAATATACATTGATCTTTTTCTGGGCAAGTTGGCAGGATGATCCATATCTCATCCTTGATAACGTACATAAATTCTACAAAAAATACGGCAAGGAAAACGACATCAAAGTTATCTCCGTTTCACTTGATGGTGCCAAATACCAATGGGAAGGATATGTAAGAGAAGATACCGCGAACATCGTTCACTGCTATGATGGACTCACTTGGGAATCACCCGCAGTAAAGAAATTGGGAGTAACAAGAATCCCATATTACATCCTGGCTGATAAAAAACACAAGATTACTGCCGTAAGCAATAATCTTGATGCGCTTCAGGATGGGCTTGAACCAACGACCCCATGATTAACAGTCATGTGCTCTAACCAACTGAGCTACTGAAGCAGTTTGCGACTGCAAAGTTAATAAATAATTATGAATAATCACACAGAAAATTCATTTTTTTCTAATAATATCCGAAAATGAGCCAGATTTTACTCTCAATCATTACCGCGACATACAATGCAGAGGCAACAATCGAACGTACACTGAGAAGTGTGGAAACGCAAATTTATGATTGGGCAATTGAGCATATTGTAGTTGACGGAGATTCTCAAGACAATACAATGGCGATTGTCAACAAATACAAAAACAGCCCCCACAATTATAATGTAATTGTCATCAGTGAACCTGATAAAGGCCTATACGATGCCCTTAATAAAGGGCTTCACAGCGCATCAGGTGAATTCGTTTGTTTTCTAAATGCTGGAGATACCTTCAAAAATGAATCTACTATAGAACAGTTATTCGCAGGTAAAGATACAGATGAGATTGGTATCATTTATGGAGATACTGATATAGTAGATGATAATGGTGTATTTCTGCGCAATCGAAGGCTCTCTCCTCCTAAACATCTCTGTTGGAAATCATTCAAATCCGGGATGCTCGTATGTCATCAGTCTTTTATCCCTAAAAGGGAATTATGTCCAGATTACGACCTCACATACCGATATTCCGCAGATTTCGATTGGTGTATCCGTGTTATGAAGAAAACTGAAGAACAGAATTTAAGCAATCTCTTTTCTGAAACCACAATCACCAACTACCTCAACGAGGGCATGACCACAAAAAACAGAACTGCTTCGCTTAAAGAACGATTCCACATAATGGTAAAACATTATGGATGGTTGACAACAATACTACACCATATCTGGTTTATTATACGAATCGTCATTAAGCATTAGGATGGACCTCTGTCCGATTATCCAATTAAAAACTCCATCAACGCCTCATTTTCTGCCTTCTCCATTTGTTCGCGTTCACCAGGTCCCTTGTCATTTATTCCACACAGATGTAGTATTCCATGAATTATAACCCTGCGAAGTTCTGTAGGATAATCCTGAAAAAACGCTTTGGAGTTAGTTGAAACTGTATCTAAACTGATGAATATATCTCCATTTAATGTCGCTCCGTCAGTGTAATCAAATGTGATAATGTCAGTATAATAATCATGCTGGAGAAATTGCTTATTGACTTCAAGTATTTTCTCATCATCGCAGAAAATATATGCAATATCTCCTATTCGTTTCCCATAACCTTCTGCAACATTCTTAATCCAACTGATGGTAAGTTGCTCATTAATCTCTGGCATAGCCACCCCTTCACACTGAAAACTTATCATAGACTCATCTCTGCTTATTCCTCTTCCTTTATTGCTTCTACACCTTTATTATATATAGCATTCATAGGATTGATTACCTGGTAATACTCACTCATATCCCAAAGATCTCTTGCAACCAAGGCTTTCAATTGGGATTTGATAGGAGGCAAAGACTGCTGGAGTATGCTGTCGGTATATTCAATCTTAGCCGCTTTTGCATTTTCGAGCAACAGGTCCATCATCTCCTGAGGTATCTCAAACTCAGTATTAAACGTACTGAAATCCTTGTATTCCTTATGAAGTTTCTTTCTATACTTATCGGTATATTTCATCGCTGTATTGATTATACAACTTTTGGCCGAAAGTTCGCGATGGAATTTGGTATATTGGTTAGTATCAAGTGGCACATAGATATCAGGCATGATCCCTCCGCCTCCATATACGGTACGATGTTTTTTCAAGGTGATGTATTTCAAGGAATCTGGGAAATGGATACTATCGGCATTAGCAAGTTCACCACTTTTCAGTCTTTCAACTATATCCATATCATAATCCTTCCTATCTCCCATCTTATATGGTTTTTGGATACATCTCCCTGATGGTGAATAATAATGAGATGTGGTAAGGCGGATTAATGACCCATCAGGTAAATCTATCTGCCGCTGCACCAATCCCTTTCCATACGATCTGCGTCCAACGACAATGCCTCTGTCATTATCTTGTATGGCACCTGATACAATTTCAGATGCTGACGCAGAGTAACTATCAATCAATACAACAATCTTTCCTGTTTGGAAAACCCCATTCCCATCAGCATGGAAATCATGTCTTGGTAATGTTCGTCCTTCTGTATATACAATCAAATCTCCCTTTGCGAGGAACTCGTTGCTCAAAGCCGTTGCAGCATCAAGATACCCTCCACCGTTACCTTGAAGGTCAAGGATAAGGTTCTTCATACCCTTTGTTCTGAGTTCTTCAACAGCGGTAATAAATTCTGCGTGGGTTGTCTGAGCGAAACTGTTGATTTGGATATATCCTGTCTGGTTGTCTATCATATATTTCGCTGGAATGGAATAGATTGGAATTTTATCACGTACCACCTCAAAATCGTGAATTCCAGCCATATCTGCTCTCTTGATGCCGAGTTTGACTTTAGTGCCTTTCGGTCCTCTCAAGCGTTTCATTATCTCTTCCTTCGACATCTTGACACCTGCTATGGTTGTGTCGTTGACGAATACAATTCGGTCTCCCGCAACTATACCTACCTTTTCCGAAGGTCCTCCACTTACAGGCTGTACCACTACGAGAGTATCCTCAACCATATTGTACTGCACTCCAATCCCTTCAAAATTTCCTTTCAGAGGTTCTGTAAGTGCTTGCACATCTTTTGCTGCCGTATATGCAGAATGGGGATCCAATTCCTTGAGCATACCCTTCACCGCATCCTCAATCAATTTCGATTCGCTTACACTGTCAACATACAGACTCTTTATTGCGGTTTCAGCGATAAGCAACTTACGCAGTTGTTCACCGTTCAGGTTAATCTGGGCATTGGCTACACCAACTACCATCAGCAAGACGAAAAGCGCTAATTTCCTAAGGAATAAATTCCTGCACATCTTTCCCATATTTTTTCAACTCCCTTACTATGCTGCTACTTATATGTTCATACTTTACATCCGAGAACATCAACACGGTTTCAATGCCCGACAATTGTCGGTTGACCAATGCAATGTCACGTTCATATTCAAAGTCGGCACACGACCTCACCCCTCTTACCAAAAGTGTTGCTCCTATTTCTTTGGCGAAATCAACTGTCAGTCCCTCGTATGCCATCACCTTTACCCGGTTTTCCGTTTGGAATATCTTTTCTATATTTTCCTTCCTTTTTTCCAAGGATGCAGAACTATGTTTATCCGCATTCACTCCTATAGCCACAATCACTTCGTCAGCGAATGTCAGCACTCGTTCTACTATCGATTTATGTCCTAATGTGAATGGATCAAAACTCCCTGCGAACAATGCTCTTGTCATATTTCCTCCTCCTCATCTGCCTTGTCTTCCTCTATCACCAGATTGTTGATGATGAAGTTCTGACGTTCCATAGTGTTTTTGCCCATATAATACTCCAATAGTTCCTGCACCTGATCTGTTTTCCTCAAGGTCACCAATTCAAGCCGCATATCCGGACCTATGAAGTTTTTGAATTCATCAGGTGAAATTTCTCCCAAACCTTTGAATCGGGTAATTTCCGGATCTGGCGAGAGCATTTCTATTGCTTTCTGGCGCTCTTCTTCCGAATAACAGTACAGAGTAATGAAATCACCTTTGTCGTCTGGTCTTTCCTCCTGCAGTTTCTTCAGTACGTCACGCTTAATTTTGCGCTTTCTGTTTCTTACTCTGAAAAGCGGTGTCTGAAGGATATGTACATGGCCTTTCCTTATAAGTTCTGGGAAGAACTGGAGGAAGAATGTAATCATCAGTAGTCTGATATGCATACCATCCACATCGGCATCGGTAGCCACAATCACCTTATTATATCTTAGTCCTTCAATTCCATCCTCTATGTTGAGCGCTGCCTGGAGCAGATTGAATTCTTCGTTTTCATATACCACTTTCTTGGTCAGTCCGTAGGAGTTCAGCGGTTTTCCCCTGAGTGAGAATACTGCCTGAGTATTCACGTCACGGCTCTTTGTAATACTTCCGCTTGCTGAATCTCCCTCAGTTATGAATATGCAACTGTCTTCTTTCCTGTCTCCCTTATTATCATTAAGGTGTATTCTGCAATCACGCAGTTTCCTGTTGTGAAGGTTTGCTTTCTTTGCCCGTTCTCTTGCCAGTTTTGTCACTCCGGCAATGGCTTTGCGCTCTTTCTCGTTCTCAAGAATTTTCTGGAGCATAGTTTCTGCCACATCAGGATTCTTGTGAAGGAAATTATCCACTTCCGTCTTAATGAAATCTCCGACAAACTTATTCACACTGAGACTTCCTCCCGGTGTCATTGTGAGTGAACCGAGTTTTATTTTCGTCTGACTTTCAAACTGCGGTTCTTCCACATTGATTGCTATTGCAGCAATAAGTCCCGAACGTATATCACTGTAATCGAGGTTTTTATTATAAAACTCCTTTATTGTGCGTGCTATATGTTCCTTAAATGCAGATTGGTGTGTTCCGCCCTGAATAGTGTGCTGACCATTCACGAAAGAGTGGTATTCCTCTCCGTATTGCTGGTTAGTATGGGTAAAAGCAATTTCAATGTCCTCACCTTTCATGTGGACTATCGGATAGAGTGCAGTAGCCGACATAGTATCGGTTAGCAAGTCTTTCAGTCCGTTTCTCGAAATAATCCGTCTTCCGTTGAAATATATTTCCAGTCCGGTATTCAAATATGTGTAATTGCGGAGCATAGTCTCCACAAACTCGGTCTGATACTGATAGTTCAGGAACAAAGTGTCATCGGGTTCGAAATACACGTATGTACCACTCTCCTCTGCGGTCTTTTCTGTCTTCTGCTTTTTCAGTTCACCTTTCTCGAACGAAGCCATTTTCACCTTTCCATCCCTGTAACTTCTAACTTCAAAATGGCTGCTCAACGCATTTACCGCCTTGGTTCCCACTCCGTTAAGTCCTACGCTCTTCTTAAACGCTTTCGAGTCGTATTTACCTCCAGTATTGAGCACACTTACCGCCTCGATGAGTTTGCCTTGAGGAATTCCGCGACCGAAGTCTCTAACAGATACTGCCTTGCCGTTTTCTATATTCACCTCAATCCTCTTGCCCGCATTCATCTTAAACTCATCGATGGAGTTATCGATAGTTTCCTTCAGCAATACATAAATACCGTCTTCTGCATGTGAACCATCGCCCAAACGACCGATATACATACCTGGTCTGAGCCGCACATGTTGCATATCCGACAAATGACGTATATTATCGTCAGTATATTCTACTGTAGGGATTGCCGTTTCTTCCTGGTTTTTAATTTCTTCGCTATCCATCAATCCTCCAATTGCTTTTTCCAACAACGTCTGCGCTTATGTTGCACTTTATCAAAATAAATCCACTGTTGCTGAACCTTATTATTGGTTTCAAGTTCCGGATTTGTCTCTACATATTTATATCCTTGCCTGATATATATAGGTAGCAAATCGTAGAACAATATTGCGTTGACACCCTTATTCTGATATTTCGGCAGCACACCCACCAACATCAAATCGAGGGTATCAGGTCGGTGTTTCATCTTCAGTATCTTCATAAATTCAGCCCATCCAAGCGGAAACAGTTTGCCTTTCGCATTCTGCAAAGCCTTCGAGAGTGACGGCATCGACACTCCCACTCCGATAAGAGTACCATCGGATTCAGTAATCAAGGACACCAAATCCAAGTCTATTATAGGCAGATACATCTTCACGTATTGGTCAATCTGCTTCGGTGAGAGAGGAGAGAATCCGAAAAGTGGCTTGAATGCCTCGTTGAGCACCTCAAATATCTGACGGCCATATTCTTTCATCAGTTTCTTCGACGATTTGTATTTCTTTATCTCAAGACCATATCTCTTCATCACGAATTCAGCCATCGAACTCAGCCTTTCCGGCACCTTATCAGGCACAGTAAGGCGGAATTCAACCCAATCACTCTCCTTTTCAAATCCCAGAGCCTTCATATGCTCAGGATAATAAGGGTAATTGTATATCGTAGCCATAGTGCTCAACTGGTCAAAACCCTCCACGAGCATTCCCTCGGCATCAAAGTCAGTAAATCCCAACGGACCATGAATCATCGACATACCCTCACTTGCACCCCATTCTGCCACAGCATCTATCAAAGCCTTGCTCACATCAGTATCGTCGATGAAGTCTATCCAACCAAACCTCACAGCACGCTCATTCCACACATCATTAGCCCTGGTATTGATAATGCCCGCAACTCTGCCAACCAGTTCCTCATTCTTGTAAGCAAGGAAATACTTTGCCGAACAGAACTCCATAGCAGCATTCCGCTCAGAGAAAGTCTCGAGCATATCCTCACACAAGTCAGGCACACTATACGGATTATCCTTATACAACTTATAGTTAAATCGGATAAATTTCCTTAAATCCTGGGCATTTTTTACTTCCTTAATTACAATTTTAGACATATCAAAAAAATTTTCGTTAAATACACTGTTATCGGAGCATTTTTCCTCCATTTTCACATCTTCAAGGGCCAAAAAAGAACCCAAAACAACTATTTTCTGCAAAGTTAGTGATTTTTTTTTGATTTCATAATTGATATTTCATAAATATTTACTATCTTTACACCCAAATTATGCAAAAAATACGAAATTTGTTTAAATATTTGTAAAATTATGCGCATTTTAAGAACAATTCTGGCAGTAACAATTATTGCCTTAAGCACTTCAAACATCTTCGCACAGGAGAAAGTTTGCAAGGAAGCAGAAGAACTGGGTTACAAACCATACCCATATTGGTTTGTACAAGTTCAGGGTGGTGTGAACACCACATTTACTAACGTAAAAGTAACCGACCTCATCAATCCTACAGCAAGCATAGGAATAGGTCGGTGGTTCAAGCCTGCAGTCGGAGCACGTTTGCACGTAAACGGCTGGGAATCAAAAGGCGGATTCGGAAACGGACTGACTTACAAGTACAAGTATCTCACAACTGATGCCGACCTCCTCCTCAACCTCAGCAACCTTTTCGCAAAAGGCAAGTGCAACAAATTCTTCAACCTCATCTTCGTAGGAGGATTCGGTCTCAACTACTCATGGGACAACGACGAACTCCAAACCATTCTCAACGGCAACAACGTGCCAGCAGAGGATACAAGCAACGCATGGGGCAAAGGAACTACACGCAAGCAACTCTTCAGCCACAACCTCCGCGCCGGTCTGCTCTTCGACCTCAACCTCGCAAAGCACTGGAACGTAGGTCTGGAAGTTGACGCCAACTCACTCGACGACCGCTTCAACTCAAAGTACAACAACTCCGACGACTGGATGGTAACTGCACAACTCAGCATTACCTACAAATTCGGCCACACCAAGTATGTTGCACCAGTAGTAGAGAAGCCAGTAGTACTCCCTCCTCCACCAAAACCAGTAGAGAAGCCAGAACCAAAACCAGAACCAAAACCAGAACCACCAAAGAAAGTATTCCAGCCACACGCATCTGAAATCCAGTTCGAAGAAACCAAGTCAGAAATCCGTGAAGAATACAAGTCAATCGTTCCAAGTGCAGCCCAGTGGTGCAAAGAGAACCCAGACAAGAAGATCCTCGTAGAAGGCTACGCAGACAAAGACACCGGCAAACCAGCCAAGAACATGATCTATTCTAAGAACCGCGCTGAAGAAGTTGCAAGCCAACTCAAAGCACTCGGAGTTCCAGAAGACCAAATCATCGTTAAGTGGTACGGCGACACAGTACAGCCACGCGAAGGAATCAACAACCGTTGCGTAATCATCTCAGGAAAATAATCATCCTCTGAATAAAGAAAGCCCATCCAACAAAAAGATGGGCTTTCCTTTCCTTCCACATCTCCTCCACATCTCCTCCACATCTCCGCCTTATCTCCGCCTTATCTCCTCCACACCTCCTCCTTAACGTTACCTTATCGTTACCTTAACGTTACCTTAACGTTACCTTAACGTTACCAATTCTCCCATTCAGACACAACAAAGACACAACAAAGACTTAAAACCCGCCTTTGCTATAACAAACACCATTATCCCTATTCAGCACTCAACACAAATAACCCTTCCCCTTTTAAGACTACAAAAATTTTATTTTTGTGGTTTTATGAAAAAAGTTGAGGAAAAAGTTGGAAATGTGGGGAAAAAAGTTTAATTTTGCACAAATTATGATAGGAGAAAAACCACATATAACCACATTGGCAAGAACAGTTGCTATGACTGCGATGATTTTATCGGAGCCCCTGTTTCTTGACATCATCGCACAGACAAGTAAGAATGCAGCCTATGCCGACTCCTCTACTTCATGGCAGATAGCAGGTATCATATTCTTTTCTCTTATCGGCATTGCAGCCATTATATTGCTGTTTATCCTCATAAAGAGTTTCGTCACACACAGGAAGATGCGCCGCAGACTGAAAAACACTGCTATGGAATCCATCCTTACCCAAGAAATGACGAACTTTACTATAGCCCAATCAAATGCCTTCCTATGGGAATATGCCTACGGGCAATTCGTTTTCAACGAACTCAGCCGCAGCGCATTGCATTTGGAAGACGCCCACTACAAACTTCAGGAAGAACGTTTTCCCAACAAAGAGGACTTTCAGAGAATCGCATCGTTTATGGGAAATGCCGTTCCAGGCACCTATACCACACAGATGTACTACATCTTCCATCAGCATCCCCACTGGTACGAAATCCGTATGCGCGTAACACAAGTAGGCGACGAGACAGCAAGGAAAGGCGTGATGGTACGTATCGACGAAAAGAAAGCACGTGAAGCAAAAGTAGAGGAAGTCCACAGACTGCTCGCCAATGCCAACAAGAAAGAAAGTTGCCTTACACTCCTCAACAACGAGATTCATACTCCTGCAACTATCATCAAGGGATTTGCCGAAGTACTGATGACGATAGGCGACGAACTCGACGAGGAAGACCGCCGATCTCACTACAGCGACATGACCTTCTGCGGATACGTACTCGCCAAGATAATCGACGACATGCTCCAACTCGACCAAATCGACAAAGGCGAATACGAACCCGAAATGGAAGTACTGCCAATGTCTGAACTCATCACCGACATCTTCACCCCACACTCCTATCTGATGATGAAACGCAAAGACATCGAAATGGTAATCGACAACAGCGACCAAAACCTAAAAATAAAAGTCGACCAGATAGAATTTAACAAAATAATCGCAAACATCCTCGGCAATGCCGCCAAATTCTCACCAAGAGGCACCACAGTCCACATTGGTTGGCGGCAGGAAAGGGCCAACGTAGTGATATACATACAAGACGAAGGCATCGGAATCGACGAAGAACAGCAAGGAAACATATTCCAGAGATTCTACAAAATCAATCCATCAATACCAGGAGTAGGAAACGGACTCGCCCTCACAAAATGCATAACAGAAGCAATGGGCGGGAAAATAGGAGTGAACAGCCAACGAGGAGTAGGATCACGCTTCTGGATATCATTCCCAGCATGTCAAACCACAGAATCCGCAACAGCAACCACTAACCCCTAACTGAAGCAGAATGGTACTATATATAGTCATAATATACGCAATACTGATATTAATCGTAGCACCACTCTGGCTGCTCATTGATACAAACTTCAAGAGTATGCTGCTGCTTGAAGAGGGAAAGAACGCCGAAATAGCATCACAGAACATCAACGACACAATGTCAATCACCGCATCATCAATGTGGTATCTGACACAACACGGAAACATACACTTCAACAACACATTCTACGACCAATACCACCTCCGCAAAAGACCGATAAAGTTGGAAGTGCTTATGCGTTGCCTCTCACCCGACAGCCGACACCTTATTAATAAATTACATCCCACCGAAAACGGCAACACCATAACCAATCAGGAAATATCAATCCATCTCCCAAACGATTCAGAATGGCACACATTCGGTTTCAACGCCTATGATGCACCCGAAACAGTTACAGGAGTACGCCGAGTTGGAACCATCAGCCTCCTCGACGACCTCAAAAAAGCAGAAGCCGAACAAGAAGAAATTGCCAAGAAAGAAGAAGACATCCTCAAGAAAAACAATATGCTCATCACAATGGGCGAAGAAATAGGCGAACCATTAGACAATATAATCAACTACTCCAAACTGCTGTGCGTCAAGTTCAATGCCCTCTCACAAAAAGAACGCCGCACATACGGAAATACCATCATAGAAGAAACCGACAAACTGCTCTCGTTCCTCGAAGGAGAACAAGAACACATTATACAGAAAGAAGATGAATAACGACGACAGAAACAGACAATTAGCCACTGAACCAATCAGCCGACTACTAAGGCAATCAGCAGTGCCACTGATACTTACCATGTCAGCATCTGCCATCTTTGCCATCTTCGACGCCATGTTTCTCGGACACGCCGTCGGATCCATCGCACTCTCTGCACTAACAGTATGCCTCCCAATCATAATGCTCATCTCAGCATTCGGAGCACTATGCAACGTAGGAGTAGCCGGAATGATAGCATCTTGCCAATCAAAAGGCAATCAAAACCAAGCCCTCAAAATACTCGGCAACACCTTCACACACTATATCGTCGCCACAATCATCGTAACAGCAAGCGGTTATCTGCTGATGACACCACTCCTCCGACTCACAGGAGCATCAGACACCGTACTTCCACTCGCCACACAGTACATGCAAATATATCTGCTCGCAGCACTCCCCTCATATATTCTTCAAGGACTTACCAGCATAATGCGCACAACAGGCGACTCTAACAACGCAACGCGCATACAGATGTCAGTCATCATATTCAACCTCGTGCTCGACACCATATTCATCTTCGCACTTGGATGGGGAATGCGAGGAGCAGCACTCGCCACACTTCTATCCAACTTCGCAGGAGCAGCAGTGCTCATTTACCGATTCTCCGACAGCAAACGATTCGTTCATTTTGAATCAAAAATGTTCGGATATCAGAAAGAATCAGCACACAAAGCACTCCAGATGGGATTTACCCCATTCGGCATCAGCCTCGGTGGATGCGTAATAGTCACTGTACTCAACCAAATGCTCATACTCTTCGGAGGAAACGACGCCGACACATACCTCTGCGCATATATGATAGTGTACTGCATCACACAGGTCCTCGTAAAGGGCACAGCAGGACTTGGACAGGCAACATCATCAATAGCAGGATTCAACTACAACAAACGACTCTACAACCGAGTACGTTCAGTATTATCCAGTTCACTCTCAGCAGCAACCATTATTATGATTGTAGGATACGGACTCATCGCAGCATTCCCTAACCTACTCACAATCATGTTCACCTCAGATATGCAAGTCAGAGATATATGCGCAACAGCACTCCGCATCGGGCTCTGCACATTCCCATTCGTAGCAGCACAGATGATGGTCGTAGCCTTCTTCCAATCAATCGGGAAACGACAGCTATCAATGTTCATCTCCCTTTCCCGACAGATGATATTCCTGCTGCCAATGCTCATCCTCCTGCCACGCATGATAGGAGTCGAAGGAGTATGGTGGAGCATGTGTCTGGCAGACATCTACAGCGTAGCAATCTCGTGGGGACTGCTCTGGATGGTCATGAAAAATATGCACGAATCATACGAGACCACAGATATCAACACACTTATAAAACCCGCATATACCGAGTTCACCCATCTTAGCAACCAATCAGATACACAACAAAAATTGCCAAACACCTCCCAAACCACTCAAAGCACCCCTCAAGCCAAAACCAACACACAGCAACAAACACCAATAAACAAGGAAACAGAAACCATTCCTCATAGCCTCAACGTAAGCAGCCTCAACGAAGACCAACTCCGCCAGCTCGCAGAAAAACTCCTTCAAGACAAGAACTCCCTCCAGCAGCAGTTGGAATACAAAACCACCACAGACTATCTCACCGGATTACTCAACCGTAGTGCAGGAGAAAATGCAGTAGAGAAATTCCTCACATCCGGACAACCAGGCATATTCGTAATGCTCGATTGCGACCACTTCAAATCAATTAACGACAATATAAGTCACGAAGTAGGCGACATCGTACTCAGGGAAGTTGCAAAAGCCATAAAAGAAACCTTCACAGATGATATCTGCTTCCGTCTTGGCGGCGATGAATTTGCCGTCTGCATGAAAAAGAGCAATGCCATCACCAACACAGAAGGCGAAATTGATATCGAAGCCACATTCCTCCCACTTAAGACCCGACTTCAGAATGTACACGTACCAGAACTCAATTCTGCCATTACCTTAAGTGGTGGTGCAGTTTGTTTCTCCTCAGAAACATCGACTTTCCGCGATGTTTACAGAAAGTCCGATAAGGCACTTCAGGAAAGTAAGAAAAAATATCATCAAGGAGTCGTCTGCCTCAACAAAGAAATCCTATAGAGGAAAGCACTTGCTCTAACGCCCTGGCATCGGGAAAACAGACAAGCAATTTAATGAAAAGGCAACGCCATGTTTTGTCCTTGTTTTGGTAGTGTTTGTTATTTTATGGGCGATTGGTGTGATGCCTTATTCTAAAAATTCCAAAAATCTAAAACTGAAATTTTGCTGATTTAACCTAAATTCTGCCTTTGGTATATTTACCCTTCTATGAGGTATTTCTCAAAATCTTCTTCTGCAAGTGGTTTTGAGTAGTAGTATCCTTGGGCATAGTCTATGCCGAGGTTCTTGGCGATTTGCAGTTGTTGTTCGGTTTCTACTCCTTCTACTACAATCTTATACTTCAAGTCGTGTATCAGGTTGACACAGGCTGTCATTACTTTGAGTTTTCTTTGGTTTTCAATTCTGCTGACGAAGCCCATATCGAGTTTTGCAACGTCAATAGGGAGTTCTCCGAGCATATTGAGTGAGGAATAGCCTGAACCGAAGTCGTCGAGTTCTATCTGAACATCATTGTCGCGTAGTTGCTGGAGTTTTTGCGCCATTTCACTTACTACTCCGATGAATGTGCTTTCGGTTATTTCTATGTGGAGGCTTCCCTCGGGTACTCCTGTCTGTTGCTTTGTTTCCAGCCATCGTGGTACCATATTTTCGTCGGCGAATCCTTTCTGTGAGCAGTTGACGGATATTGGTACTATTTTCAGGCCTTGTTCGTTCCAGCGATGTAGATTTTCTACTGTTCGTTTCCAGACGTAGTAATCTGATTCTACTACGAACCCTGTTTGTTCGAATACTGGGATGAAGTCGGCTGGTGATATGAAGCCTAATTCTGGATGTATCCATCTGATTAGTGCTTCTGCTCCTGCTATTTTGCCAGTTTTGATATCGTGTTTTGGCTGGTAATATACTTTGAATTGGTTTTCTCTTACCGCATTTGCCATATTTTGTTCTATGGCATTACGGAAGTATTCCTTTCGCTGGAGTCTTTCGTCGAATATTGCGAAATAATGGCCGTATTGGTGTTGTATGCCTTGAATTGCCAGTTCTGCCTGTTCGCACAGTGCCATTATTGAGAGGTTGTGGTCTACATCTCTTACGATTCCGTATTTTACTACGCACACAAGGCCTTCCTTACTTTTGAGTCTTATCTCTGGTGGCCTGGTTCCTGGTATATATGGACCCATGCACACCATTTTTGTTCCTCCGTATCTGCCACCTATATAATCTGTTGGCATGACTTCGCGCATTTTCTGTGCGGCCATTTTCATCATTTTGCGAACCTCTGTCTGATCGTATTTCCCCATCACGTCTTCGCTTTTCTCCAGTTCTGCTATGAGGAGTGTATATGGCTGTTCTGGATTTTCTGTGAGTAGTTGTGTTGCGTGGTGTATGAATGCTGGGCGTGTATATACTCCTGTTGTGGAATCGTATTCGATTGCTGAGATGGTGGAAACTGATTCTCTGAGTTTTATTACGCTGTTTATTCGGTGGAGTATGATTCGTCTGTTATATGGCTTGGTGATGAAATCGCTCGCTCCAAGGGAGAGGCATTTTTCTTCTTCATCTGGGGTATTGGTGGCGGTGACGACGATGATTGGTATATTGCTCATCAGTTGGTCGTTCTGAACTATCTCGAGGAATTCGTATCCGTTCATTACTGGCATCTGCATGTCTAACAATATGACTGATATTTCGCGGAAATGTTCTTTGAATATATCGAGCCCAATCTTGCCGTTTTCTGCATCGAGCACATTATACTGATCCTCCAACAGGGCGCACAGAAGATCCCTGTTGTTCTCATTGTCTTCTATTACTAAGACTGTTCGTTTAATGCTGTTATTCAAGGCCATAAGACTCATTCGGCAGTTGTTGAAGCGATTCTTTTATGCCTGCTCTGCCTGGTATTGACTGATTGTATTGACAACGAGTGCATAGTCATCCTCAACTGCTGCGAGTAGGTCTTTGTCGGGCATTTGGGTTCCATCGCGCAGTTGTTCTGTTAATGCGGATGCGCTTTGTGCCAATTGTGCCAACGACAGGTTTCCTGCCACTCCCTTCAGTGTATGGGCGGCTCTGAATGCACTGTGCTGGTCTCCGTCTGCTGTTGCATCTCTCAGTTGCTGCATTGTTTGGTCTTGTGGAAATCTCAACATGAAACGTTCTATCAAAGAATCCTTCATCATTCGCTTCTGCGCATCGGCATAGTCAGCGTGCATCTTGTTGTAACATTCTTCTATCGTCATCTCTTATTCTGCTATTTTTTGCAAAAGTAACACATTTTTTTTGAATTATCAACTTTTCCGCGAAATAATTTTTATTTTCTGCACATTTTTTATTAAATTTGCGACAAATTAATTAAAACGAGTAACCCTAAAAAAGGTAAAGTATGGTAGCCGAGACGCATATACTCCCTCTTGATGCATTCAATGTGATTGACGAGCAGCAATTGTTCCTGCGCTCCGACTTCAATCTTATAGATTTGCAAAATATGCTAGAGACGGATTTCATCAGTCTCACCACATCCATTCACTACCATTTTGACAGCACATTCCTCGACTATATCAAGCAGAAGCGCGTCACCTATGTAAAGAGGAAGATCCTAGATGGTACACTTAAATCCACCGACGATATTTCCAGACTTATAGGTGACGGAAAGTCTTTCAGTAATGATTATGCGCGTATGTATGGCACGACTCCTGAAGAACTTTTTGAGTCGCAGAACCGCCTAATTGAACTGAAAGAATTGCTCAAGGCGTACGAATACGACGTCTCCGCACTTTAGTCATTACACCATTTCAGCGGAAATCTCATCTCTACCTTATCGCTACCTTATCGTTACCTTATCGTTACCTTAACGTTACCTTATCGCTACCTTATCGTTACCTTATCGTTACCTTAACGTTACCTTAACGCTACTTTAACGCTACCAATTCTCTAAAAAAATTTGGTCAGTTCAGTCATTTTCGCTAACTTTGCGGTTTGAATGAATATAAACAGTTGTATGAACTTCTTAGACAGAAACGAATTCAATTTCCAACCTTCCGACGAGGTTGTTGACGCAATAAAGAATTTCGACATAGGCAAATTCTGCTTCTACACCCGTATATACGACCAGGGCAAGAAAAGCATATTTTCAGTTTATCTCTCCGAATTGTTTGGAATCGACGAACAACAAGTGCTGCTCGGATATGGCGCAGAAGATTTGCTCAAGAACGCTGTACACTATTTCCTTACAAAAGGAGATAACAACAAAATGATGATCCCAAAATTCTCGTGGTGGTACTACAAGTCAATTGCCGACGAAGTAGAAGGCGACACCCTGCTCTATCCCGTTTACGAGACCGAGAATTCCTTCGCCTACGACATGGCTGGAATGGAGCAGATGATAAAGGAAGTACATCCGCGAATCTTGCTCATTGCATCCCCTAACAACCCTACAGGCAACGGACTCACCCCCGATGAACTCGACCGAATCATCAGCATGACCGAATCAGATACCATCGTGGTAATCGACGAAGCCTATGCATCATATCTAAATGCCGATATCACATATGTGAAACGTCTCGTCGATGCCCACCCTAACGTGCTGATATTCCGCACTCTGTCTAAATTCTACGGACTTCCAGGACTGAGAATGGGATTCGGGTTCTCTGGCAAAAGCGAAGAAATGGACCGTTTTGCACGCTATGCTAACAAATATCTCGGCTACGACCGTCTCTCCGAGGAAGTGGCTATCGCCGCCCTGAAGAGTGAGTCCCACTACCGAGAAATCGCCGATGTGATGGACGAAGCACGCAAGATGTACACAGAAGAACTCGGTCCGCTGCCAGGCTTCAAAGTATATAAGAGCATCGCCAATTTCATCCTTATCAAATATCCTATCGACAAGAAAGAAGCACTCCAGACAGCATTTGCAGGAGAAGATTATAAGGTGAAATTCATGAACGAACCCGACCTCAACGAACACATGCGCATAACTCTCGGCAGAAGAGAACAGAACCGGAAAGTGTGCGACGTAATCCTCTCCGTATGCAGGCACTGATATTAGCAGCAGGAATGGCAACGAGGCTGCGTCCACTCACCGACAAATGTCCCAAGTGCCTTTTAGAGATAGGAGGGACAACCCTATTGGAACGCACCATCAGCGCCATTATCGATGCTGGAATAACCGACATTACCATCGTCACAGGCTACAAAGCCGATATGATACGCGATTTCCTCGCCTCAGATGCTATGAAACCACTCACATCCAGGCTCTCCTCACTCACCTTCATCCACAACGAAGACTACTGCTCAACCAACAACATCTACTCCCTCTGGTTGGCAAAAGAAAAAGTATGCGGCAGCGATTTCCTGCTTATGGACAGCGACATCTACTGCGACCCGAAACTCGTAGCAGCAATAGCCAATCAACCAGAATCTGCCCTTGCCCTCAACCGCCATGAGTGCGGAGAAGAAGAGATAAAAGTGATAGTTGACCAAAGTGGCAAAATCACGGAAATAAGCAAAGTGTGCAGCATAACCGATGCCATAGGCGAATCAGTAGGAGTAGAGAAAATGACCACCGACTATTCCAATGCACTTTATAAGGAACTCGACAAGATGTGCGGAGAAGAAGGACTTGTAAACGTATTCTATGAACGAGCCTTCGAACGCCTCATCCCTCAGGGACACACCTTCCGCGTGGTTGACACCACAGATTTCTTCAGCATGGAACTCGACACAGTAGAAGATTTCAAAGCAGCGGAACAACTGCTGGAAACAAACAAATAGAACCCCTCAAAACTATTCAAAAGCCCTTCTCCGATACACCTTTATAATATAATAAGGTAGGAAATGTTACACAACGCAAAAAAAATAATACACAAAACTTACTACGTATCACTTTTTTCTTGCGTTTTTTTCGTACCTTTGCGGTATGAGAAATTACCTTTTCATATTGACATTACTGGTGCCATTGGCTCTGCACTCCCAAGAGGTCATAACATTCAGTTCCGACCAAGGACTTTCGAACACATGTATCCGATGCATCTACGAAGATTCCAACCAAAACGTATGGATTGCCACCAACAACGGACTTAATCGTTGGGATGGAGTGAAAATGAATGTCTATCGTCACGAAGACAAAGCAACCACCCCGCTCCTCCACAACTCAGTCACCTCCATCCTTGAATACGACAAAAATCATATCCTCATCGGCTCAGGAATGGGACTTCAGATGTACGACTACACCACCGATAGTTTCTCCGACGTTCCGATAATCAATGCCAACGGAGATACCATCCCAGCCCGAATCCCACAACTCTGCAAACTCAGTAACGGCAGCATAGACGTCTGCACATCTGGTTTCGGCAATTTCTGCATTGAAGGTGAAGATATTGCTGCAAAACAAACCGATGCTTACACACCCGAAGGTCATCTCATATCCCAAATAGTTGAAGATGCACACCAGCGAATATGGGTGTTGACCGAACGCGACGGAATCTATACCAAAGACAAAGGACAGTTTCATCAGATAGAAGGTACAGAGGGCGTTATAGCAATCGTGGAAGGAAATAAAGGAATCTATGCCGCAAAAACCAACGGAGATTTTATCAAGATACACAATCTTAAAACAGAAATCATCCCCACAAACTCATTTATCTCCAATATAAGTTCTAACAAAAAAGGTCAAGTGTTTATATGCACCGATGGCAACGGGCTCCTCGTTTATGATGAAAGCGAAGATGAGATTCTCCACAATATGACCCAGACCACCGACTTCAACCTTGCTTCCTCAAATGTAAAAGATGCTATGCTCGACCATGAAGGCAACCTATGGATAGGCGTATATTGGAAAGGTGTGATTGTACAACCCGCAGCAGCATCCTCGTTCAACTATATTGGACGACGTTCCGCCATACGCAACACAATCGGCACCAACTGCACAACCGCAATCAGTAACTCCCAAAATGGTTGGATATGGGTTGCCACCGACCACCAAGGGCTCTACAAGATAAGCCCCGACGGTACCCAGAGCATCCATTATGAACCATCCGACATTTCAGGAGTACCATCAACCATAACCGCCATCCACGAAGATGAGTTCGGCACACTTTGGTTAGGTTCCTCAATAGGTAAACTATCAAAAGTAGATAATGTAACCAATACCCAATCCCTCAAGTGCGTTGATTCCAAATTAGGCGTCGAAAGAATCTACTCCATCGCGGAAGATTCCAACCAGACACTCTGGATAGCAACAATGGGATTCGGTATCTACAGTTACAACCTCGTTACCAAAGAACTCAACCATTATAGCGGTCTCCTTAACGGAGAAGAGCAATATCCTTTCAGCCTCATCAGCAACATCTGGGTAAATACACTTGCCGTAGATGAAAATATGCTTTATGTTGGTACATCCGACGGTATGGAAATATTCTCCATAGAAGATGGGAAATTGAAGAAACTCGGACGATACTTCACAAAATGTGCAGTCAACACCATCAAGTTTGCTGGTTCTACCATATGGGTAGGTACATCCATCGGACTTATACGTGCAGAAATATCCTACGACGGCAAACTCCACGACAGCAAATACTACGATCAGGCTTCAGGGATTTCAAACAATATGGTCAATGCTATAGAATTAGCCTATTCAGCCAACAGCGAGACATACAATGTTTGGTTGAGTACCGACAACGGTCTCTGCTGTTTCAATCCCACTAACGAGACATTCACCAACTATTATAAATCCGACGGACTCCAGGGAAACGAATTCAGCCGCGGAGTGTCTATCGCTTCCGACGCCAACCTCTATTTCGGGGGCATCAATGGCCTCACCTATTTCAACGCAACCGAAATAGGCAGCACCTTCATATCGGGCAACCCAACCCTTCGCATCATTGATATTTTCATTCAGGGAAAGGCAGCAAGAGCCTACGACAAATCGGGCTCATATACCATGTTCACCGACTGGATATCCGAAACCGACAGAATCGACCTGTGCCATGAAGACAACTCCTTCGTCATCGAACTCTCCACAATGAGTCTCGCATATCACCATCTGCAATATCAGTTCCGAATAAATGAAGATGAATGGACAAATGCTCCAGAAGACCAAAGTCGTATATCGTTCAACAACCTCTCTCCTGGCACATATCATATCAGTTTCCGCCTTTTGGATGAAAGGAACAACGAAAACATAGAGACAGCAAATTCCAACCTCACCATTACTATCGTCATACACCCCGCGTGGTATGCTTCGTGGTGGGCATGGCTCATATATATCCTAATCGCCATATCGCTTATACTCTACTTCTGGAAACAATATAAAGAACGCATCACATCCAAAAAACTCCTCGAAACCCATCGCCAATCTCAGATGCTGAGCGAGATGCGCACTAAGTTCTTTATGGATATCTCACACGAGATCCGCACACCTATGACACTCATTCTCGGACCGCTGCAGAAACTGATGGGCATAGTCAGAAACGAAGACTCCGGAATAGACCTTAAGACCATTCCTGTGTTTGAAAAAAACCTCGCTCTCATTCAGCAGAATGCCGACCGAATAATGACACTTATCAATCAACTGATGGATGTGAGGAAGATAGAGAAAGGTCAGTTTCCTCTCCATTACAACCGTATAGAATTAGTCGGATTCCTCCAGAACCTCTATAACCTCTTCAGCGCCAACGCCAAAGACAGGAACATAACTTTCGATTTCAATCACGACGATCCCCATCTCTTCGCCTGTGTTGATCCACAGAACCTCGACAAGATTGTCATGAACCTTCTCTCAAATGCCTTCAAGTTCACTCCAAAAGATGGACACATCACCCTCAGCCTCACCTCCTCCATTCTCATCAACCACGACAGTGAAGAACCAAGTATCATCATATCCGTTACCGACAATGGAATAGGAATTCCCGACGAACAGAAAAAGCACGTGTTCGACCGCTTCTTCTCCTCAAGCAGCGGAACTGGTATCGGACTCAACCTCTCATATATGCTCGCCCATCTGCACGAAGGAGAACTCTCAGTATCCGACAATCCCGAAGGGCAGGGTACCCGTTTCGTTCTTGAAATACCACAGGCCCTATACCTCTATGAGGGACCGGCAACAAAAGCCACCGAGGAGGTCGGAGAAGAGATAAAAGGTACCGAACTCGTAATAGCCGAAGACGACGAAAGTATTCGCGAGTATATCTGCGACGAACTCTCCAGAACTTTCATCATTATCCACCAATTCGGGAACGGTCAGGAAGCATGGAACTATCTTATAGCAAATGCACCTAAAGTATCGCTCGTAGTCAGCGATATAATGATGCCAATTATGGACGGAACGACTCTGTGCCGGAAGATAAAACAGAATTTCAACACCAACCACATACCCGTCATCCTCCTTACCGCCAAAGTATCCGACCAGGAACAGATAGAAGGTCTCACCGCTGGAGCAGATGAATACGTCACAAAACCATTCTCCATCGACGTACTCACATCCAGAATTTCCAATCTCCTCCGAAGCCGCAGCCTCCTCCAGAGCAAATACCAGAATCTTGCTCAGGAGAAGTCCAAGATTGACCAAGTTGAACTCACCTCGCCCGACGAACAACTCATGCAGAGGGTAATGAAAGTGATTAATGCCAACCTTGCCAATCCTGATCTCAGTATTGAGATGATAGCCGACCAAGTGGGAGTGAGCCGAGTCCATTTCCACCGACGTCTAAAAAATATAACCAATCTTACCCCAAGGGATTTCCTCAAAGGCATACGTCTTCGTCAGGCAGCCAAACTACTTCAGGAGAAGCATTTCGACATAACCGCAGTCAGCGAAGCCACTGGATTCAAGTCCGTCAGTTCCTTCTCCACCACCTTCAAACAAGCCTACGGAGTATCCCCAACTGAATTCCGCTCACAGGAACATCAACCATAAATATATTATTAACCAAAAAACAAAACTTAATCCTTATGAAATCAAACAGATTTGTTCTTACAGCCTTAGGAAGCCTGTTGCTTTCACTGTCAGTAAACGCACAGACCCTTACACTCCAGATCGACAAGGCCGATCGCTCAGTCAGTCCAACACTCTATGGCCTTATGACCGAGGAAATCAATTATTCCTATGAAGGAGGCCTCTATGCACAGTTGCTCCGCGACCCTGCTATGCGCGAATTGCAGGAAATACCTCGCGCCCAGGGACAGCAACAGCAACGCCGCCGTATGGGAGGTATGCAGAAACCTCGTGCATGGGTTCCTACCGACACCCTCAATGTAACATGCAGATTCGTAAACAATGGATTTGTAGTCAATAATTCCGCCACACAGATAGCCAATACACGTTATACACGTCATAATTCCCTGTCCATCGAGACAAAGAAAGCCAACGAAGGGATAGAGAACAATGGTTTTTGGGGAATTGCCATAAAAGCCGATACCAAATACACAGGCAGTATAAATATAAAAGGTGACAGCAAGGTGACCGTTGGACTGAAATCAGCCAAGACCGGTGCCGTCTATGCCTCCCAGACATTCACTGTCTCTGGAAATACCTGGCAGGAGAAAAAAATTGACCTCACCACAGGTACGACCGATACAGAGACAGAGAACGGAGTATTCTTTGTTCTTTTCGACAAGGCAGGAACCTACGAGATTGCCTATCCAACCCTCTTCCCACCTACCTTCAACAACCGCGAACACGGCTTACGTTCCGACCTTATGACAATGATGAAGGACATGCACCCTAAGTTCCTCCGATTCCCTGGAGGAAACTATCTTGAAGGTAACAAATTCAACGAACGCTTCGATTGGAAACGCACTATCGGTCCGCTCACCGACCGTCCGGGACATCAGAGTCCTTGGGGTTATTGGTCAACCGATGGTATGGGACTTCTCGAATTCCTCACTTGGGCAGAAGATGTAGGAGCAGAACCAATCCTCGGAGTATTTGCAGGATATGTACTCCAAGGCGACTATGTTGAAGGCGATGCAGTCGAACCATTCATCAAAGAAGCATTGGAAGAAATAGAATATGTCATTGGTGGTCCTGAAACCAAGTGGGGTGCACGTCGAATCCAGGATGGTCACGCCCAACCATTCCCACTCCATTATGTAGAAATCGGAAACGAAGACTTCTTCGACCGCAGCGGAAGTTATTCACATCGCTTCGAACAATTCTACACAGCCATCAAAGCCAAATATCCTCAACTCCAGATTATCTCTACCCAAGACGAGAAGACCCTCCGTGCCAACAGCAACGACCCTCAGGGACTGAAAGTAGATGTAATCGACGAACACTACTATCGCAACACCGAAGGCATGTATCGTGCTGCCCAGCAATATGATTCTTACGACCGCAACGGCACAAAGATATTCTGTGGAGAATGGGCTTCACGCGAAGGCGATCCAACCACCAATATGAATGCCGCACTTGGTGATGCCGCTTGGATGACCTGTATGGAACGCAACAGCGACATCCTCATCGCCCATTGCTATGCTCCGCTGTTTGTGAATGTAAGTCAAGAAGGCGATGACAACCGCTATGCCGGAATGCAGTGGAAGAGCGACCTTATCGGATATGATGCATTCTCCGCCTTTGGTTCTCCGTCATATTACGCCCAGTGCATGTTCTCCAATTATCTCGGCGACAAAGTCATACCTATCGAGTCAGCCGATATCCCAAATATGCACTACGGCAACAGCGACCTCCCACAACTCTACTACGTTGCTACTACAGATACATCCAATGGAACTATCTACCTGAAGGTAGTCAATGGAGGCAGTACGAAAGTAAATGTAAAACTGAATATCAGTGGTAAGAAAGTCAGCACATCAAAGTCAGAACAGGTAGTTCTCAAGGCAGCAAAGCCTGAAGATACCAACAGTATCGACAATCCGAAGAACATCGTCCCTGTCACTTCTAAACTGAAAGTAAAGAATGGTGGTGCCATCACCATCGAACCATATTCAGTAAATGTCTATGTCCTGAAATAGCAATTTCCTGATTACCACAAATCCCTTGTTGCCATACCACCCAGAATGACAGCAAGGGATTTTTAATAATTCAGAACCTTCAGAACCCTTGAACTCCTTGAACCTTTGAACTCCTTGAACCTTTGAACTCTTGAACCCTTGAACTCTTTGAACCACTATTCCATCTCCAACGATGCCCAGATAAACGGTCCTACACCCTTGGCATCGTTATCGCGTACCGGTTCACTCATATAGTATTCAAAACTGCCATCCCTTTTAGGATTGCTCTCAGGTCCCAACCCCGAAACCGAACAGCACTTGGTAAGCGATATGGTACCATCTTCATTTTCCTTGATGAAATTACGTATGATGCTGTTGTACGCATCTCTTCCCGCTTCGAGGTACTCACTGCCAAGATATCCCATACGTGCACCTTTCAGCAGACAATATGTGAACATACACGAAGCCGTTGCTTCAACGTAGTTCCTTTCATCCTTCACATCCAGCACATCATACCACACCCCCGTATCGCCATCCCTGTACCTTACCACCGCATTCATCGCCTTTCTAAATAGTTCAATCACCTCACCCCGTCGCGTATAGTCTTCAGGCAACACATCCAGCACCTCAATCATCGCCATCACATACCATCCCATTGCCCTTGCCCACGTGTGCTTCGACTTGCCCGTTTGCTTGTCCGCCCAGAACATCTCATGCTTCTCATCGTACGCATGTTTCCACAGCCCCGTCTTTTCATCGTATGTCCTCTTGTCAGTCATTAGTATCTGATCCACCGCATCGTCGTATATTTCCTTTGCACTGCCCTCCCTAAACATCCCCATTGAGGCATACTTAGTATAGAATGGCAGCCCCATATAAATACCATCCAGCCACACCTGGTCGTGGTAGATTTTCTTATGCCAGAACGGACCGTCGTTCGTCCTCGGTTGGTTCTGCAATTGCTGGAAATACTGTCTTATTGCCCTTTCCTCACCTTGTCGTTTGCTCAGTGCATACATCCTCAGTATAAATCGTGCCGGACGAATATTATCCAGATTGAAATCCTCGTATTTATACCCCCGTGTATTTCCCAGAGAGTCAATCATCATCTGTGGGTATTCCGATATATAGTTCCATATATCCCCGCCGCCATATCTGAGATAGGTGTCAAGCATCGATTCCAGTTCGATGCCCATCACATAACTCCATTTCGGTTTTGTAGAGAAATCCAACAGATAACTCTTCGCAGTTCTCCTCATCTCCGATTTCACCATCCAAAGACTGTATGGAATATGCTCCGTTTCGGTTTCCCGCATCTGCAATTCCTCCTTATACTTCTCCAGCAATCTTGCCGGACGCTGACCATACCAACTGTACCCATTCCTCCTCTCATCACCAATGTCACTCAGGTTTTTCCTCGGCACACCGTCCCTGTCGCAGAAGAATGGTTCACAGTTCTCAAGGTCATAGAACCGTGCCCATGTAGGCTCAGCCGTAGGGTCCGCCTTCACCCTCGTATCATATTTCCCATCCTCAACACCTCTTACCACCTTAATACCCGTCAACTTATGCCCCTCAAACCATTTCATTGCACCCTCGATACTGCGTTCTATCCTCTCATCCTTATTCTTCACCGACATCAGGAGTTCCACAATCCCCACACTCTCCTGCGCACAGAACGATGGCAGTTCATACGCCCGTCCCTTCACTGGCAGCAGAGTCTCACGGTCGTGTTGTTGGCACCAGACCGTAGGTTCACCATCCACTATAATCTGACATTTCAATATACAGTTGATACCCTTGTCGAATGCTTGAGCACAGCGAAATCTCATCGTTTCGCCGACCAGGTTCCCATCGTAAGGCACAGCCAACTCCATTATATTCTTCAGCATCGTCATCACATGCACCATAGCCTCGTCGTTGAAAGTAATCTCAGTATGATATCCCGTTGCACCAGGCCAGAACTGTGGCCAGCCACCATTCTCATACTGTCCGCTCAGCAAGTATTCCAGTCCCCTCTGGAATCCATCCTTCCATCGACTCTCCCCAGTCATATGGTACAACCGAGCGAGATACGTCATCTGAGTAGTCGTTGCACCATTATCAATCGTAGAGTCATCGGTCCGGTTATGTTCCCGCGCCATTTTCTCCAAAGTCTCCGCATCCATCGGAGACACCATATCTATATTCTTAGGCCATCCACCCGTGACACGTTGGCACACCAACATCTGCCTCCCAGCCATCCTCATTTTCTCCAACTGAGCCTCCTGGGCAAATACCCCCATCGACAAGCTCAGGAACAAAACCACAAAGCCACAAAACCTCATAACTCTTAAACCCTTGAACTTTTGAACTTTTGAACCCTTGAACTCTTAAACCTATTTTATTACCTTTCTGTTTACCTCAGCCAGTCGTGTCTCGTTCAGTTTCATCACCTTCCTGTCGTACGTCATCAGTCCGTTAACCTCAATCTCCACATCCGTCGTCTGAGTATAAACAGCCGCAGCACATCCCTCATCGATAAGTGCTTCCAACAGAGTGGCATATTTGCAGTATTCGTCTGTAACCTCGTCACTCGTCTTAAACTGCACATACCCCCAGTTCCTGTCCGGTTCCCACAGATGACCATCCACCGCCAGTCCTATACCACCGTATTCACCCAGCACCGTCACCCTCTCCGTCTCCTTCATTGGGAGAGTTGGCTGAGGATAATGGTGTATGTCAAGTATATCGCCGCATTTTATGTGGTTGCCCCCACTTGCCGAATTAACCAGACGCGTAGGGTCCCATTTCTTCGTCAGAGCCGCTATCTCACTCGTCTTAAACTGTCCCCACGCCTCGTTGAACGGTACCCATACCACCACTGACGGATTGCTGAAATGCTGACTTATTATGTCGCGCCACTCCGTTTTATATGCCCTCTCACTCTCCTTACTGCGCTGGAGTTCAGTAGCATCAAAATACTTCATATTCTGCCAAACGGGAGTTGCATCCCCACTTGGCATGTCCTGCCAAACAAGTATTCCCAATCGGTCACAGTGAGAGTACCAACGTGCCGGTTCCACCTTCACATGCTTCCTTATCATGTTGAACCCCCATTCCTTCGTTTTCTTCAGGTCAAACTCCAATGCCTCATCCGTAGGTGCCGTATAAAGTCCGTCAGGCCACCATCCCTGATCAAGCGGACCGAACATAAATACCGGTTTGTTGTTAAGCATAAACCGTTTCACACCCTTCTCATCCTCCTCAACCGATATTTTCCTCATTGCCGCATAACTCGTGAAGCGGTCCTTCACCACATTATCCACCTTCAGTTCCACCTTCAGTCCGTAGAGGAACGGGTCGTCAGGAGTCCACAGATGTACATTCTTCGGCATCTTCACCATCACGTACTGACCATTCTTGCTCTTGCCGTATGCCACCCTCTTCTTCCCCTCATACACACTCACCTCCAGGTCAGCGATAGTCTCAGGGTTATATCGGGGAGCCTCCACGGTAAGAGTGCCGTTGTCGATATCAGGAGTAATAAACACAGTCTCAATGTAGTCAGCACTTACAGGTTCAATCCAAACCGTCTGCCATATACCCGTCACAGGAGTGTACCATATCCCATTAGGCTTATTCACCTGCTTGCCCCTTGGCTGGAATCCCTCATCAGTAGGGTCCCACACCCTCACCACAATCTTCTGCACCCCTTTCCTCAACAGCAGATGACTTATATCCACCGAGAACGCAGTATATCCCCCCTCGTGGCTGCACGCAAGCGAGTCGTTCACCCACACGTCAGCCCGCCAGTCCACAGCACCGAAATGCAGCAGCACCCTCTTAGTGTTCCAAACATTAGGCACCTCAAACTCCCTCTCATACCATAGTTCCTGTCCACTCCCCACATTCCTGCCCACACCCGACAGTGCACTCTCAACAGCAAACGGAACCAATATCTTCCCTTCGAACGACTTAGGCTGTTCGCTGCCCTTAGGAGTGATAGCATAATTCCACAGTCCGTTAAGGTTCATCCACTCCTTCCTCTCCATCAACGGACGAGGATATTCCGGCAGCACATTCTCCACATTCAGACTTTCCCCCCACTGAGTCATTATTCTGCCACTTACAGGTTTCCACTGAGCCGATAGCACACATCCTACCGCCCACAAAGCAATTAGCAATATATTTCGTTTATTCATAGTTAAAGTATTATTGATTTTCAGTTTCTTCTGTCAGGTAAACTTTCTGGAGCGGGGCGTTTGCTGGCCAGTTTCTTCTGCTCAGCCTCGAATTGGTCTATGAAGTGTATCTCTACGGGTGAAAGC
>R15__coassemble_517_pt1 | contig 32028 bp, 29 predicted proteins | sample R15__metabat2_low_PE_001 | metagenome-assembled genome bin R15
GATTTTATTACCTTTTGGAGGTTTCGCGGAGACGGATTTTGGTGAGTTTCTGTTTTGTTTCTTCTGCGAAGTCTCCTTGCATCATCCAGTTGTAGTAGCCAGGGTCGAGGCGTAGTATGACATCGGCGACTTTTTTGCCTTTGTGCTTGCCGAAATTGAAGATTTCTTCTCCTTGGTCGTTATATACCATTCTGCCTGAGTAATCTACGTTTTTGTTTTCTCCTGGGAATGTTGCGAGGTATGCGATATCGTTCTGCAGTACATCGGCGTGTGCTTCGAGTTGTGCCTGGAGTACGTCGAGGGTTGCTCTGGTATCTGCCATGGCGGAGTGTGCGTCTTCGAGGTCTTTGTGGCAGTATTGCATATAGGCTGCTGTGAGTGTTCTCGGACACAGTTTCTTATATATCTTGCACACATCTACGCACTTGGCTGAGGAGAAGTCGATGTTGATTCCTGCGCGAAGGAATTCTTCTACGAGGAGTGGTATGTCGTAGTTGTCGGAGTTGTAACCTGCGAGGTCGCTGTCGGAGAATACTTTCTGCAGTTCTGGTGCTATCTGCTTGAATGAAGGACAGTCTTTTACGTCGTCGTCGTATATTCCGTTGACTGCGGATGCTTCTTCTGGTATATGTACGGTATTGCCGAAGATGTCGGTAGGACGTATCCTCATGGTCTTTTCTTCTTCATGACCGTCGGGGAAGAGTTTTATGTAGCAGAGTTCCACTACGTGGTCTTTGACCTTATCGATTCCTGTGGTTTCGAGGTCGAAGAAGATGATTGGTTTTTCCAGGTTCAGTTTCATACTTCTCTCTTTTTTGAACTACTTGAACTTTTGAACTCTTGATGGTTAGTCGTTGAGCATCATTGGCATGAGGAGCATGAGGAGGTCTTCGTTGTCATCGTGTTCTACTGGGAGGATTACTCCTGCACGGCTTGGGTCGGCGAGTTCGAATACGATGTCCTGTGAATCTATGCTGTTGAGGATATCGATGAGGAAAGGTCCTTTGAATCCTATGCTCATTGGTGTGCCTTCGTATTCGCACATTATTTTCTCTTCTGCTGATGTGGAGAAGTCGATGTCTTGTGCTGATACTACGAGTGTGTTGTTGGCTATGCGGAGTTTTATGAGGCTTGTGCTTGTGCTTGCGAAGACGAGTACTCGGCGGAGTGCTCCTATGAATGCTTGACGGTCGATGGTTACCTTGTATGGGTTGTCGCTTGGAATTACTGAGTTGTAGTTAGGGTAGCGGCCTTCGATGAGTCGGCAACTGAGTGTGAAGTTGTCGGCTGTGATTTCTGCATATGAACTGTCGAATTTGACTGTAGCGTCACCGCCTTCTTTTACGAGTATGTCCTTGAGCAGTTTGGCTGGTTTTTTAGGAAGGATAAATGATGTAGGTATTCCGTTCTGAACGGAGAGGTTTCTGTTTTTTACCAGTTTATGGCCATCACTTGCTACGAATGTGATGCTGCTTTCTGCTATGTCGAAGAATATTCCGTTCATCACTGGGCGGAGTTCGTCGTCGGCAGTGGCGAAGAGTGATTTGGCTATACCGTTCTGGAGCACTCCACTGTCGATGGTGATAGTCTGTGCACCAAATTCTACTGTGCGTGGAGTAGGATATTCTTCTCCCGACTGTCCTACAAAATTGCTGCCACCATTCTGGTACTTTATCTCTACTGCGTATGTGGCTTCGTTGATGCTTATCGATACTGGCTGTTCGGCTATTTCCTTAAGACCGCTAATTATCTGAGTAGCGTTGACGGCAAATTTTCCGAATCCGGAAGATTCGCTTACTTCGATGGTGGAAACGAGTGTTACTTCTCCGTCAGATGCCGTGAGTTTCAGTTGGTTCTGTTGGAGATCGAGTAGGATACAATCCAAAATCTGGATGGAGTTCTTGGTACTCAGGACCTTGCTTAAAGTCTGTAAGCGGTTACAGAATGCTGTGCTTGAAATTGTAAAGTTCATATTGTTTGTATTTTTATTGTTATTTTTATGCTTGTATTTTAAATCAGCCTACAAATTTACGATTTTTTTTCGACAACTTCCAAGTGCAAAGCAAGAAATTTTGAAAATATTTTGTTTTTTCTCTCCATATGTCATAAATATTTATTACATTTGCAAAAGATTTTAAAGAAACGATATGGAATTAGCAGGAAAAGTCATCGCTATTCTTGAACCAAGAGGCGGTGTATCAAAAACTACAGGAAATTCCTGGAAGACCCAGGAATTTGTGATTGAAACACATGAGCAGTTCCCACGCAGGATGTCATTCAGCGTCTTCGGTGAGGACAAACTCAATCAGTTTAACATTCAGATGGGTGAAGAAATCAACGTGTTCTTCGATATTAATGCCAGAGAGTACCAGGGCCGCTGGTACAATGATATCCGAGCATGGAGAATCGACAGAATCCAGGTTGATGCCAACGGTCAGCCAATATTGCCACAGCCAGCAGCACCAGCAGCACCACAGCCACAGCCTCAGCCAGCACCCGCAAGTGCAGTGTCAGCCGCTCCAGTACCACCATCTTTCGAAGCAACCGACTCAGCCGACGACCTCCCATTCTGATCTATGCTACAGGGAAAGAAGATAGTATTAGGCATCACCGGCAGTATAGCCGCCTACAAATCATGCCTCATCATACGCCAACTCGTAAAACAAGGCGCTGAAGTTCAGGTGGTAATCACCCCATCGGGGAAAGAATTCATCACCCCACTCACCCTCTCCACACTTACAGGGAAACCCGTTGTCAGCGAGTTTTTCGACAGGAGAGACGGCTCGTGGAACAGCCATGTTGACCTTGGACTCTGGGCAGATGCCATGCTCATAGCCCCAGCCACAGCATCAACGATAGGCAAGATGGCAAACGGAATAGCCGACAATATGCTCGTAACAACCTATCTTTCAATGAAAGCCCCAGTATTCATAGCACCGGCAATGGACCTCGATATGTATGCACACCCTTCCACACAGAAAAATCTCGAGACACTGCAATCCTACGGGAATATCATAATAGAACCCACCTCAGGACCTCTTGCAAGCCATCTTGAAGGCAAAGGCAGAATGGAAGAACCCGAAAAAATAGTCGGACTTCTTGATGAATATCTCAAATAAAATGCAAGGAAAAAGCAACATACACACCGAGTCAGGGAAACCGACAATACTCATAACAGCAGGGCCTACATACGAAAAGATAGACCCTGTTCGTTTTATCGGCAACTACTCCTCAGGCAAGATGGGCTTCGCACTTACCGAAGAATGCCTCAAGAGAGGATTCCAAGTAGAACTCATATTGGGACCAGTAGAACTCAGCGAAAGCCTCAAATCAGCAGGACCCGAACTCCACGTCACACATGTGGAAAGTGCACTTCAGATGTACAACGCCTGTATGGAAATATATCCTGGGGTAGAAACCGCAATACTCTGCGCAGCAGTAGCCGATTTCACACCAGTGGAAGTAGCAGACAAAAAAATAAAACGCGAAGGCGACGACCTCATTATCCGGCTCAAGCCAACCCACGACATAGCAGCATCACTCGGCAAGATAAAGACCAAGCACCAAACCCTCGCAGGATTTGCACTCGAAACCAATGACGAGCAGGCAAATGCCAAATCGAAACTTCAGCGGAAGAACTTCGACTTCATAGTCCTCAACTCCCTCCAAGATGAAGGAGCCGGATTCCGCCACGACACCAACAAAATCACCATCATAACAAGAGCAGACGAGAAAACATTCCCCCTCGAGTCAAAAAAAGAATGCGCAAAACATATAATCGACCACCTCATCTCCATCCTCCCACAATAGCACCCATATCTCCCCCCCACTCTTCTCTCCCTTATCTCTACCTCATCTCTACCTGATCTCTACCTTATCTCTACCTTATCTCTACCTTATCTCTACCAATTCTCCCATTCGAATGGGACAAATCCCCTTGATGTCCCTTTGGTGTCCCTTTGGTGTCCCTTTGATGTCCCTTTGATGTCGGCATATAGAAAGCAGATACAAAACGAAAGCAAAGAAAAAATCTGCATATTTCTTTCAATTACCAATTTTTTTATTTATCTTTGCAAAGTTATTTGAAATTGGTCTAAAATATGCAATATATGAACATTCAACATTGGGGAATTATGGGACTGACAGTTTTGAGTCTGATAGGATGCAACACATCCAAAGACAGTAAAGAAACAGATGAGTTTGAGTATGCAAATGAGCGCTTTGCCGATTTGCAGATGCTCAGGTATAAGGTAGAAGGCTTTGAGAATCTCTCGCTTCGGGAAAAGACATTTATCTACTACCTCAGCGAAGCAGCACTTATGGGGCGTGATATCCTTTACGACCAGAACTGCCGCTATAACCTACAGATACGCAATATGCTGGAAGCAATCTACACCTCCGAGGGCGTGGACCATGAGGACATCAATTTCAAAGAGATGGAAGTGTATCTGAAAAGAGTATGGTTCTCCAACGGCATACACCACCATTATGGTAGCGAGAAATTCGTTCCGGGATTTACTGAAGAATGGTTCAGAGAGCAAATCGGAGAGTTGGCAACCAGCGATTTGTGTGCGACATACAATCTTGACGAAATCTGTAATGTTATATTCAATCCAGATGTACTTGCAAAGAAAACCAATCTGGCAGAAGGACAGGACCTGTTGCTGACCAGCGCGATGAACTACTACGATGGCGTGACCCAGCAAGAGGCAGAAGATTTCTATGAGCAGATGAAGGCAGAATATCCCGACAAAGAGCACCCCGTGATGTTCGGAATGAATTCCACCCTCGTGAAGAAAGACGGAAAGATATACGAAGACAAATGGACTACAGGGAGCAAATATGGTAACTATCTCACTCAAATTGTTGCAACATTGCTGAAAGCCAGAGAATTCTGTGATGATGAGAACCAAAAGGCAGTAATTGACAAATTGGTTGAATACTATAACACAGGAGACTTGCAGACCTTTGACCAATACACCATCCTCTGGGCACAGAATACCGAACCACTCATTGATTTCGTCAACGGATTTACTGAGTGCTATGGAGACCCGCTTGGACTGAAATGTTCGTGGGAAAGTATTGTGAACTTCAAAGACCTCGAGGCAACAAAACGCACAGAAACACTTAGCAAGAATGCCCAGTGGTTTGAAGATAACAGTCCAGTTGATAACCAATTTAAGAAAGAGAACGTAAAAGGGATATCAGCAAAAGTAATAAATGCCGCCATCCTCGGAGGAGACCTCTACCCTTCTACCGCAATAGGCATCAACCTGCCTAATTCCGATTGGGTGAGGAAAGAACACGGAAGCAAATCGGTGACAATAGGCAATCTGACAGATGCTTACAACAAAGCAGCAGGAAGCGGAATGAGAGCCGAATTTGTTATCAGCCAAACCGAAATCGACCTGCTTGACAAGTATGCCGATATTACAGATGACCTCCATACCGACCTCCACGAATGTCTTGGTCATGGAAGCGGAAAACTGCTCCCTGGAGTTGACGGAGATTCACTTAAGGCTTATGGTTCAACAATAGAGGAAGCACGTGCCGACCTTTTCGGACTCTACTATCTTGCCGACAAGAAACTGACAGAACTCGGTCTTACACCCGACTTAGAAGCATATAAGGCACAGTATTACAGTTATATGATGAATGGCTTGATGACCCAACTCGTCAGAATAAAGCCAGGTAACAATATCGAGGAAGCCCATATGAGAAACCGTGCTTTGATTGCCCATTGGGTTCTTGAGAAAGCAAATGAAGCAGAAGGAAAACCTGCAGTGGAAATGGTAAAGAAAGACGGGAAGACGTACGCCAAAGTAAATGACTACACCCAGCTGCGCAGCCTTTTCGGAAAATTGCTTGCCGAAGTACAAAGGATAAAGAGTACAGGCGATTATGCTGCTGCTCAGGCCCTTGTTGAAAACTACGGAGTCGCTGTCGATGCAGAACTCCATAAAGAGGTACTGGCTCGCTACGAGAAACTCAATCTTGCTCCGTATAAGGGATTCATCAATCCAAAATACACTGCCGTAACAGATAAAGACGGAAATATCACAGATGTAACCATCGACTATACAGAAGGCTATGCAGAGCAGATGTTGAGATACAGCCGTGATTACAATGGAAAAACTGCGAAACAATAACACCGCAAAACAATGGTTGAGGCAAGGATAAAGGAAATAAAACTCGAACTGAAATCCGTGATGAACGGAGTGGCTTCATCTGCTATGAGGCAGAGCGAAGACTACAGACTCAATTTCGGAGTCGAACTCCCACGTCTTCGCCAAATGGCTGATACTGAACAGTTCTCACCAATCCACACTTTGGCACAGACTTTGTGGAAAGAACAAGTGAGAGAGTGCAGGATATTGGCACTTATGATGATGCCACCGGAGATGATGGATGAAGACCTCTGTGACGTATGGGCAGAACAAATCCACACAGCAGAAATAGCACAGATTGCCAGTATGTATCTCTTCCAGCATCTTCCTTTCGCTACTACCAAGTCCCTTCAGTGGATTGCGTCAGAGAATGAAATCCTCCAGATATGTGGATTTACAACACTTCTCCATATTGCACGACGTACAGAGATATGTGAGCGCACTTTGAACGAGATAATTGATCAGGCTCAGGCAACAACAGCCAGCGATAATCTACCACTTAAGAAAATAGCACTACAATGGATGACATACAGCAAGCAAAAGAAATATTGAATCAGTTTATGATTGATAAGCGTATGCGGAAAACTCCGGAAAGATTCCATCTTCTGGAGACTGTATATCAATACAGTGGCCATTTCACGGCAGATGAACTGTACGAAAAGATGCAAGGAACTTATCGCATAAGCCGGGCAACTGTATATAGCACTCTTGACCTGTTTCTGAGAGCGGGTCTTGTCGTAAAAAACATACTTCATAACACTATAGAGTACGAGAAATGCTTGGGTATGAAAGCTCATTGCCACATGGTTTGTACCGTATGTGGAATGACCCAGGAATTTACGAATGCGGATATAGAACGGGAAATCAACTCGGCTCGTTACTGCAAATTCATTAAGCAGAATTATTCGGTGAATGTCTTCGGAGTCTGTTATAAATGTCAGGCTAAGATTAATCGCCAACGTAGGGAGAACAGACAGAAAGTCGCTTTAAATGACAGCTGCAAACCGCAGAAAAAGCAAAAATAAATTACACTGATATGGCAAAAGCAGATGTACTTATCGGTCTTCAATGGGGAGACGAAGGAAAAGGTCAAATAACGGAATATCTTTCTTCCAAATATAATGTAGTTGCTCGATTTATGAGCGAACCTAACTGTGCAAGGATTCTTCCTCACGGCATAAACATGGTTGATAAAACAATTATCCTAGGCAATGGAGTGGTAATATCCCCAGATGAATTGATGAAGGAAGTAAAGTTGCTCGAAGATGCAGGCATATATCTTAAAGATAGGTTGTTCATATCAAAGAAATCACACCTCTTAATGCCTTCACATAGAATGCTCGACAAAGCATACGACTCCCTTCGTGGAGGTAATAAGATTGGCAGTTCGCGCCAAGGAGTTGGCCCGACGTGTGCAGATAAGGCTAATCGTATAGGACTCCGCGTGGGTGACATAAATGACCATTTTGCAGAAAGATTTGCCACCCACAAGGCTCAGCACGAAACGATACTGCGCGCAATGCACTATTTCTCTCCGTTGGAAAATAAGGAGATAGAAGATAAATGGCTTGAGGGGATTGATTTTATGAAACAATTTCAGTTTGTTGATACCGAAAGAAAAATGAACCAACTGCTTAAGGATGGCAACAAAATTCTTTGTGAAGGAAGCAGGGGAACTATGCTGGATGTGGATTTCGGGTCTTACCCATTTGTCGCTTCGAGCAATATGGTGAGTGCATCAGCGTGCATAGGACTTGGATTGCCTCCAACATCTGTAGGAGAAATCTACGGAGTGGCAAAAGCCTATAGCACACGTGTGGGAGCAGGACCTCTGCCAACTGAAATATTTGATTCATCTGCAAAGAAAATACGTGAGAAAGGTGAGGAAATTGGTACAGGAACGGAATCGGAAAGGCGCTGCGGCTGGATTGACCTTGTGGCACTCAAATATGCTGTTATGATTAACGGTGTGACTAAACTCATCATTACCAAAAATCATGCACTCGACGAATTCGAAACCATCAAAGCCTGCGTGGCGTACAAGAAAGATGTGGAATTTATAGACTATTATCCAGATGGAATAAGTCGTGATGAAGTCGAACCTGTTTATGTAGAGATGCAGGGATGGAAACAACAACTCCAGAATGCTCGTTCAGCAGAAGAACTGCCACCTGCGTTCCTCGAATATATTGCCTTCATAGCAAAGGAAGTGGGAGTTCCTGTTACATGTGTTTCTGTAGGTCCAGATTTGTGCCATGTGATAGAGATGAGTAAATGAGCAGAGATTTGAGGTGGGAGATTTGAGATATGAGATATGAGAAGGGAGATGAAAGAGGAGAACTTCGGTTGATTTGTAAGCCGAATCAGATTACTCCAAAAGAGTTGTCTTTGCCAATTTCGAAAAGCGTAGTCAGCAGAATGCTCGTTTGTGCTCCCGAAAAGACCTTGGCCTTTCTTCAGGGACAGGATAATCTGTGTGAAGACATCAGGGTGATGATGGAGGCTGTGAGAACGATACGGAGGGAATTGAAATTAAACACAGGGAATGCAAAATCCGTTCGCAAGGAAATAAATGTAAGTGCCTCTGGTACGGCAATGCGTTTTCTTACAGCACTTTGCAGCGTCACTCCAGGCAAATGGATACTTACTGGTACCGCCCGCCTTTGTCAGCGGCCTGTAGCTCCACTTGTTGATGCGCTCCAATCTGTTGGGGCATCAATATCGTATCTTGGAAAGAAAGGATTCCCTCCTTTGGAGATAATCGGAAATGACAACCTTGAGGGAGGGGAAATCAGTATTGATGGTAGTGAGAGTTCTCAGTATGTTTCGGCTTTGATGCTGATTGCCGATAGGTTTAAGACACCTTTGAATATACATGTGATAGGGATGCCTTCCTCACAACCTTATATTGAACTGACTCGCAGTCTTTTATCTGTTCCGTTCTCAACATCATTATTTGAGGGAGATTGGAGTGCAGCGGCGTTTTGGTATGAGTTCAATAGTTTGTTGGATGAGAGTTTGGGGAGTTCAAGGGTTCAAGAGTTCAAGAGTTCAAGGGTTCAAGGGTTCAAGAGTTCAAGGGTTCAAGAGTTCAAGAGTTCAAGGGTTCAAGATGTTCAGGAAAGGGTTACTTTTTCCAATCTCAATCCTAATTCTGTTCAAGGGGATAAGGTTGTTGCGGAAATTTTCAGAATGATAGATGAGCGGAAAATCTATCAGATGGATTTTCGGAATTGTCCTGATCTTCTTCTGCCAGTAGTCGTGACTTGCTGTGCGAAGAATATACCGTTTGTTTTTACTGGAGTTGGAAACTTGAGAATTAAGGAGACGGATCGTCTTGCGGCACTCCAGACTGAGTTGGCTAAATTCGGTTTTGATATTGAAATATCTGACAATCCTGATACTGAATTGCAATTCAGAGGTTTGAATGACTTTTCGCTACTGAATGCGCTGAAAGATAAGGAGATAAAGGTTTCTACTTATTCTGATCACAGGATGGCGATGGCGTTTGCACCACTTGCTTTGATATTTGGAGAATTGGTGATAGAGAATCCAGAGGTGGTGAATAAGTCTTATCCTAATTTCTGGGATCATTTCCGTGAAATGGGTGTAGAGGTTTATGAGGCAAACTCTAATGAAAGGAAAGGAGGTACTACATCTTCTGTTCAACGGGATGATGGTTGTTGTGGATTGCACACTTTTTGTGAAAAGACGGGAAAATATAATGGACCTACGGCTGAGAATTATTTTGAGGATGAGGAATTGGATCGTTTCCGAGGACGGGAATCGGGTTCTTATGAAGATGGTGAGATAGAGGAATTCAGGGAAGTGCTTTATACTATGCGTACTGATGAGGTGGCTGATTGGCTTGCGTCGTTGATAATCAGGGAGGTGGAACTTCCTGACCAACTGAAGGATGAGGCTATAATGCTTATCGAAGCGTAATGGTCATCTCTCTCTCTTATCTCTACCATATCTCTACCTTATCTCTACCTTATCAAGGGGAATTCTCCCATTCGAATGGGAGAATTGGTAACGATAAGGTAACGTTAAGGTAAAGATAAGGTAAAGGTAAGGTAAAGGTAACGTTAAGGTAAAGATAAGAATAATGAGCCTATTGATGCTATAAAAAATTTGTATATGTCGGACAATTTTTTTACCTTTGCACCATGATTTGGAATGAGGTAAAAGAATGTATGTGCAGGGAGGACTTGAGTGCCTTGCAGGGGAAGCGTCTGAGGAAGGTTGTGGAATTGGTTTACCACAATGTTCCTTTCTATCGCAGGAAGATGCAGGAACTGGGTTTGGTTCCGGAAGATATAAATGGCATTGAGGATATAACGAAACTGCCGTTTACTACCAAGCAGGATCTCCGCGATAACTATCCTGTTGGTCTTCAGGCTGTGCCTCAGAGTGATATTGTGAGGACTCATGCTTCGAGTGGCACTACGGGTAAGCCTACTATTGTGGGCTATACAAGGAAGGACTTGGGAGTGTGGAGTGAATCGTGTGCGAGGGCATTGACGGCTTTTGGTGTGACGAGAGACGATATATTTTCTGTGGCATATGGCTATGGGCTTTTCACTGGAGGCTTAGGTCTGCACTACGGAGTGGAGAAAATGGGAGCAACTGTTGTTCCTGCTTCTACTGGCAATACTGAGAAGCACATTACCTTGCTTCGTGATTTGGGGATTACGGGATTGGCATGTACGCCTTCGTATGCGCTTCATCTGGCTGAAACGATGGAGAAACAGGGAATCAAGAAGGATGATATACGTTTGAGAATTGGAGCATTTGGTGCTGAGCCTTGGACTGAGAATATGAGGAAGGAGATTGAGGAGAGGCTTGGAGTGAAGGCTTATAACATATATGGACTCAGCGAAATATCCGGTCCCGGAGTTAGTTATGAGTGTGAGATGCAGAATGGTTCCCACATAAGTGAGGATCATTTCTATCCAGAAATCATCAATCCGGAAACTCTGGAAGTGCTGGGTGATGGAGAACAGGGAGAATTGGTATTCACCACCCTTTCGAAAGAAGGAATGCCTTTGCTGAGATACAGAACCAAAGACCTGACATCTCTGACTCATGAACCATGCCCATGTGGACGTACTACGGTAAGGATGGGCAAGATAATGGGTCGTAGCGATGATATGCTGATAGTGAGAGGTATCAATATCTTCCCATCTCAGGTGGAGAGCGTCATACTCAGTATGGAGGAATTTGCGCCACAGTATCTTATCATTATTGAAAGAAGCGGCAATCTTGACGTGATGACAGTTCAGGTAGAGTTGAGGCCAGAGTATTTCATTGATAACTTCCCAGCCATGGAGCAGAAGAAGAAGGCACTTGTGCAGAAACTCAGGAGTGTGCTATCGATTACAGCAACAGTGGATCTGCTGCCGCCGGGAAGCATAAGAAGAAGCGAAGGGAAAAATATACATGTGGAAGACAGAAGGCATTTGGAGTAACTGTCAGCATGCGAAGAGTAAACATAGGAATAATAACAGAAAACAGATAGAAATGTTAAGAAAAGAAGATTGTTTTAATCCTGAATTCGAGATGATGTCCCGTCAGGAAATAGAAGGATTGCAGTTGCAAAGGCTGAAAGCAACTGTAGCACATTGCATGAACTCACCATTCTACAAACAGCGTTTTGAAGAAAACGGACTGACCCCCGACAGCATAAAGACGCTTGACGACTTGAGGAGAATTCCGTTTACTACCAAGCAGGATTTGAGAGATACATACCCATTCGGCATTGCCAGCGTTCCGTTGGAGAAATGTGTGCGTTTGCATTCCTCAAGCGGTACCACAGGAAACCCAACAGTAATACTCCACACCCAGAAAGACCTTGAACAGTGGGCAAATGCAGTAGCAAGATGCCTTTATATGGTAGGCCTCAGACCAAGTGACGTATTCCAGAACTCTTCAGGCTACGGAATGTTCACAGGAGGATTGGGATTTCAGTACGGAGCAGAAAGACTCGGAATGCTCACAGTACCAGCAGCAGCAGGAAACACCCTGCGCCAGATAAAGTTTATCAAAGACTTCGGAACTACGGCTGTGCACGCAATACCAAGTTATGCCTCACGACTCTTTGAGGTGATGCAGTCAGAAGGCATAGACCCACGTAAGGATACAAAACTCACCACCCTGATCATCGGAGCAGAACCTCACAGCGAGGAACAACGCCAGAAAATAGAGGAGATGCTCGGAGTGAAGGCATACAACTCATTCGGAATGTCAGAGATGTGCGGACCTGGAGTAGCATTCGAGTGCAAAGAACAGAACGGATTACACATTTGGGAAGACTACTATATAGTGGAAATCGTAGATCCAGACACACTCGAGCCAGTAGCCGACGGAGAAGTAGGCGAAATGGTTCTCACAACCATCAACCGCGAAGCAATGCCACTCCTCAGGTACCGTACACGCGACCTCACACGTGTCCTCCCAGGAGAATGCCCTTGTGGACGTAAGCACAAACGACTCGACAGAATGAAAGGCCGTTCCGACGATATGATTATCCTCCACGGAGTCAACATTTTCCCTATCCAGATAGAAAAGATACTCATGCAGTTCAAGGAACTCGGCACAAACTATCTTATCACCTTAGACAATCAGGGACACGACCAAATGACCGTTGAGGTAGAAATCAATCCAATGGCAACAGACGATTATGCCACTTTGGACCGCCTGCAGAAGGAAATTGTCCGTCAGTTGAAAGACGAAATCCTCATCACACCAAAAGTAAGGCTCGTGCCAAACGGCAACCTGCCAAAGAGTGAAGGCAAAGCAGTAAGAGTAGTTGACAAGAGAAAAACCCTTTATAACAAGTAATATTATGACTATACAACAATTATCAGTATTCATTGAGAATAAGTCAGGCACAATGCTGCAAATTCTCAAACTGTTGACAAAAGAAGGCATTCAGTTGCTCGCAGTCAACATAGCCGACACAGTAGAGTACGGAATATTCCGTATTATCTGCTCAGAACCATCAAAAGCCCATCAAGTACTCAAGGAACACGGAATTTCTGTCACACTGACAGATGTCTTCGCAATCGAACTCGATGACGAAGTGGGAGAACTGGCAAGGACACTCGAGGTGTTCAATACAGAAGGTATTTCAATAACCTATCTGTACTCCTTCCTGCTCAACGGAAAAGGCGTCATGATTTTCCGCGTAGCCGACGAAGAGAAAATACGCCAAGTAATCCTCGACCACAAAATGAAATATATCGAGGAACACGACCTGTACAGATTGGTATAAAAACATAAAGTCATATTCGGTTGTAATACACTCAGCCGAATATGACTGAAATAAAAATAATTTGTTGCGTTAAAAAATTTGGATAATTGAAACAAATTATTTATCTTTGCACTCGCAATTGCACGAAGTTAGAATGTTAAGAATTGAAACATGAATTATTCGAATAAAAATCTTTTAGGCTTCATGTCGCTAACGCAAGACATAGCGATGGACCTTGGTACAGCAAATACCATTATTATCTGCAACGATAAGATAATCGTTGACGAACCTTCAGTCGTTGCATTAGACCGCCACACCAACAAAATGATTGCAGTTGGTACCAAAGCCAAACTGATGCACGAAAAAACTCACGAGGGAATCCGTACAAGCCGTCCTCTCAAAGATGGTGTTATTGCCGATTTCAATGCCTGCGAACAGATGATGCGAGGAATGATAAGGATGATGAATACAGGCAAACATCTCTTTACCCCTTCACTCAGAATGGTTATCGGAGTACCTTCCGGATCAACAGAAGTGGAATTGAGAGCAGTAAGAGACAGTGCCGAGCACAGTGGAGGAAAAGATGTGTATCTGCTCTTCGAACCAATGGCTGCCGCTATAGGTATTGGACTTGACGTCACAGCACCAGAAGGTAATATGGTTGTTGACATAGGTGGTGGTACCACTGAAATAGCAGTTATCTCACTCGGAGGTCTTGTATCAAACACATCAATACGTGTAGCTGGCGACGACCTTACATCCGACATACAGGAATATATGAGCCGCCAACACAATATGAAGGTAGGAGAAAGAATGGCAGAGAGAATAAAAATCAACGTAGGCAGTGCCCTAACCAATCTTGACAATCCGCCAAAAGACTATGTTGTACATGGCCCTAACAGAATTACCGCTCTGCCAATGGAAATCCCTGTATGCTATCAGGAAGTAGCACATTGCATAGATAAGACCGTATCCAAGATAGAAGCCGCAGTACTCAATGCACTTGAACGCACCCCTTCAGAAATATATGCCGATATCGTGAAAAACGGAATATGGCTCACAGGTGGCGGCGCTATGCTGAGAGGACTTGACAAGCGTTTGACCGAAAAGATAAAGATAAAGTTCCATATCGCTGACGATCCTTTGCATAGTGTCGCAAAAGGAACTGGCATCGCCCTCAAGAACGTACACAACTACACTTTCCTTATGAGATAAAGTGAGAAGTCTGATTGCATTTATTGTCGGAAATAAGCATTGGTTCGTGTTTATCCTCTTGGAGGCACTGAGCCTTTGTTTGTTATTCAACATGAACAACTATCAAGGTGGTGCATTCTTCACTACGGCAAATGGATTCGTCGGAGGAATATATGACATAACCAGTAGTATTACCTCATATTTCGGACTCCAAGACCGTAACCATCGCCTTGAAGCAGAGAACGAGATATTGAGAGAAGAACTGCTGGCCATGAAATCCAAACAACATAGTGATAGGATGCGTAGTAGAGAAAAACTCTACAAAGTTGTTGGCGCTGAGGCTGTAAATGTCTCTCTTCATAAAGCAAACAACCTTATCACTATAAATCGTGGAGAAGCTGATGGGGTTAAGAATGAGATGGGAGTAATCTGCTCTAGTGGTGTGGTAGGTATTGTCTCGATGACTTCTGCTCATTATTCAATAGTAGTACCTCTGATAAATGTAAAATCATTAGTCAGTTGCCGTTTAGGAAATTCCAACTATTTCGGTACGATAGGATGGGAAATGGGCGATACGGAGTATGCACAGGTAACTGGTGTGCCACGTCATGCAGAAGTGAAAGTCGGTGACAAAGTGGAAACTAACGGATTTTCAGATATATTTCCTGCTGGCATTCCTATCGGTGAGGTGGTAAGTGTAGAAGATTCATCAGATGGTTTGGCCTATCTGCTCACAGTCAGACTCGCTACTGATTTTGCACGGCTAAGGGATGTTAGTGTGATAGTCAATTATCATCACGCAGAACGTAGGCAGTTAGAGAAAAAAACAGAAGGAACCGCCAATGCGTCTTCTATAAATGGCGAATAAGTTAATAGACAGAAATTATGAGCTACGAATCGTTGACTCGTTTGGGGAGAATGTTTGTGATATTGATTATCCAATTGGTGGTGCTGAATAGTATCCATTTATTTGGATATGCAACTCCACTGCTTATCGGATATGTGATAATCAGGTGCAGATGCAGTTCTGGGCGAATTCCAATGATGATTTTGGGGTTTGCCACAGGACTTGTCTTCGACCTCTTTTCTAATACGATGGGGATGGCATCTGCTGGTATGACTCTTTTGGCATTTGTCCAACCATACTTACTAAATGCGTTTATGCCTAAGGATGAAACAGAAAAATTTCTTCCTACTGTAAGGACAATGGGATTAATGAGTTATTTTCTATACGCTTCTGCATCTTTTCTCGTTCTGCATTGTGCGTTCTATATACTTGAAGCCTTTTCAATTACAAATATTTGGCTCACCCTTGGCGCTATTGTTGTCGGGACATTAACAGCTTCTGTACTTACATTGCTTATAGAATTGATTGCAAATGGTAAAAAGGCAGAATAGGTTTTATGTACTTTGTGGCATTGCCGTGTGTGTAGTTATCATCTACATTATCCGATTGGCTTATCTCCAACTCGGTCCTCACGATTATAGTGAGAATGCAAACAGCAATGCTTTCTTCAACAATGTGCTTTATCCATCACGAGGATTGATATACGATAGGAATGGAAAACTTCTTGTGTATAATCAAGCAGCATACGACGTAATGGTAGTGATGAGAGATGTTAAAGACCTTGATACACTTGACTTTTGCCAAACTCTCGGAATTAGCCGCCGACAGTTCAATAACAGGATAAATCTGATAAAGGATACACGTAAGAATCCAGGTTATTCGTCATATACTCAGCAACTGTTTCTTGCACAAATACCTATTGAGGACTATTCGATTCTACAGGAAAAACTGTTTAGGTTTAAGGGGTTTTCGGTAAGGAAGCGTACTGTCAGGCAATATAATTATAATATAGGAGGTCATATACTTGGGGATGTGGCAGAAGTCTCATCTTCTGACATTGACAAAGATGACTATTACCGAGCAGGGGACTATATAGGAAAGCAAGGTGTGGAACGGTCGTACGAGAAAGAACTCAGGGGAGAAAAAGGAGTGGAAATACTTTTGAGAGATGCACGTGGTCGTCTTGTTGGACATTATCAGAATGGAGAATGCGACGAGGTGCCACATCCTGGAAAGGACTTAACGCTTACCATAGATCAGGAACTTCAGGCCTATGGCGAACGACTGATGGCAGGAAGGACAGGAAGTATTGTTGCTATTGAACCAACAACAGGAGAAATTCTTTGTAGCGTTTCTGCACCATCATACACGCCAAGTGACTTAGCAGGCAAAGGGCGCGGTATGCGTATCATGAAGATGAGTCAAGACCCTCGGCATCCCCTTCTCAATAGAGCTGTCAGTGGGGTCTATCCTCCAGGCTCAACTTTCAAACCTGCACAAGCTCTGACATTTTTGCAGGAAAGGGTCATTAACCGCAATACCAGTTACCCATGTACTAACGGATTTCATTATAGAGGCATGAAGTTGGGGTGTCACTATCACCCATCCCCACTTAATGTTACATCTGCACTTGCGACATCATGTAACAGTTTTTTTTGTTGGGGGCTTTACCATATGTTAGGCAGCCGTTCGCGATATACCTCACTTGATGAGGCTATGAACCGTTGGCGTGATTACATGGTCTCTATGGGGTTTGGCTATCGTCTTGGCGTTGATTTACCTGGTGAAGCAAGAGGAATGATTCCGAATGCCGAATACTATGGCCGTCATTATCCTCATTGGAATCCACTTACGGTCGTCAGCATATCCATTGGCCAGGGAGAGGTGTCACTTACTCCTTTGCAGATAGCAAATCTTGGGGCTACAATCGCCAATAGAGGATATTACATTACTCCACATATTGTAAAAAGAGTGCATGGGGGGCATGTTGCCGACAGTCTTCTCGTACGTCATTCCACAATGGTTGATCCGATGTATTACGATATCGTTGTGGCTGGAATGCGTGAAGCCGTAGTGGCTGGAACTTGCAAATTGGCTAACAATCCTGAGTTCGAGGTATGTGGCAAGACTGGAACTGCTCAAAACAAAGGCATTGACCATTCTGTGTTTGTAGGATTTGCCCCGAGGAGAAATCCGAAGATTGCGATATCAGTCTATGTGGAAAATGGAGGTCAGGGAGCAACTGTGGCTGTGCCTTTGGCAAGGCAGATGATTGATAAATACATGGACTTAGTGTCCAAAAAACAAGATAAATTGCAATAATAACTATAACAAGCAATGGTAGGTAGTAATCGAATAGAAAGTTCAGGAAAAAGCATATTCAAGTCTGTTGACTGGATTTGTATAGGGCTTTATTTATTGCTACTTATATGGGGGTGGATGTCGGTATGTGGTGCTTGCTACGATTTCTCTAATCCAGATTTGCTTAGTTGGAACTCCAATTCAGGTAAACAACTAATCTGGATTGCTACTTCTCTCGTTCTTGCCAGTGCTTTATTGCTGATAGACAAGAGTTTTTATTGCGATATTTCAAAGACACTCTACATCGTTATGATGTTGTTGTTGTTAATCACAATATTCATTGCTCCAGATACCAAAGGTTCACGATCGTTTATCCCAATAGGATCAATAAAGTTGCAACCTGCAGAACTTGCTAAATTTACTGTGGCGTTGGCTTTGGCAAAGGTGATGGATAAGTATGGATTCAACATACGCCTTCGACGTGACTTCTTACAGGTGCTGATTATCATATTGTTGCCAACGATACTTATTCTTGGAGAAAGAGAGACTGGCTCGGCGTTGGTCTATTTGGCACTTTTCCTTGTTCTTTACCGAGAAGGTATGACGGGGTCGGTGCTTTTTGCTGCATTTGCATGTGTGGTTTATTTCGTAGTAGGACTGAAATTCGGTAATACAAATATCGAGAATATGCCAGTATCGCTTGGAGAATTTTGGGTGCTTCTTCTTACGTATTTATTTACAGTAGGTATGGTGGTCGTCTATTGCCGAGACTGGAATGTTGTTAAGAATCTAATTTGTTATGGGGGAGGAGTCCAATTGGCTGCATGGCTTTTCTCTGCTTATGTCATACCTTTTAATGTGTGCATTATTCAGTTAATCGTTTGCATTCTTATGATATGCTATCTTGGTCTATTGGTCGTTTGGACACGTTACAACAGGTATGCATACATTGTGTTATTTGCCATAGTTTCCACTTGTACCTTTTATATCTGTGACTATGTTTTCGAACATGTTATGCAGAATCACCAACGTACACGTATAGAAGTGCTTCTTGGCACTAAAGACGACCCTCGAGGAGCAGGATATAATGTCAATCAGGCCAAAATAGCCATAGGTTCAGGTGGTTTTGCAGGAAAGGGATTTCTGAAAGGCACGCAGACAAAACTTAAATATGTACCGGAACAAGATACTGACTTTATCTTCTGTACAGTTGGTGAAGAAAGTGGATTTGTGGGCTCAGTCGGAGTTCTCCTTCTGTATGTATGTCTGATTATTCGTATCTTTGTTCTTGCAGAACGCCAACCTGATACTCTTGGCAGAGTATATGGCTATAGCGTTGGTAGTATATTCTTATTCCACCTTTTTATAAATATAGGAATGGTGCTCGGACTGACACCTGTGATAGGAATCCCATTGCCATTCTTTAGTTATGGTGGCTCATCGCTTTGGGGATTCACCATCCTTCTGTTCATTTTTATGCGAATGGACGCGGAGAGAAACTCTAAATTTCGTGCAGTGTGCTAATTGTTTATAATCACATTTTCCGTTTTGAGATTTTCAATGTATTCTTGATGAAAGTTTGAACGTGCTGTGCGGATATTGAGATTCTCAAAGAGGAAATTAGATAGGTGATATTGGTCTTCTCGTGGTTCTACATTGAAGAATACATCACACTCTAAATCAATATTTCTCATTGTGATATGGTCGCTGAACGACATTGGGATATCTTTTCTGTCTTTCAGGTCATAGAATTGGGTCCAAGGTCTTACAAGTAGGAAGTTTTTGGCATTGCCTTTTATGTCTTCTACTGTAATATATTCATATCGTTGTGGGGTATCAGGTCTCATTTTCAACCATAACAAGTTACTTGCCTGATCCACTTTTATACGACGCAGAATGATATTATGGTCGAATACTGATTCGCTTCCGCAAGTAAGGCAACCATGGCAGAATCCGTATTCACAATCTTCTATTATTATATTTTCATTGCTTCCGTTGCCGTTATCTAAATTCGGATTGTGCTTTTCTGCTGCTGACTTGAAGAAATCGTCGGCCCAAGGTCCTTTTCCTCCCTTAAGCGCAATAGCGTCATCATTAACCGACATATAACATCCCTTGACTAATACATTTTTACAGGCATCTATATCGATAGCATCTGTACTTGGTGCTTTTACCGGAGATGCTGGAGAAGTGATTCTGAGGTTGAGGTATTTCACATTCTCACACCTATATATATGTGTAGTCCAGAAAGGAGAGTCCTTTAGGTGCAACCCCTCAATACGGACATTCTTGCAGTTTGAGATAAAGACCAGCCGTGGTCTCATTTCGTCTTTGTTTGTGCATTGTGGGTTCCATGTTCTTCGAAGCCAGAATGCTTTCCAATAACGCAAGCCATTACCATCAATAGTACCTTTACCGCAAATAGTTAATCCATCTATACCATCAGCATTTACAACTCCAGGGAAATACTTGCAACTCTCTCCCTCAATCCTTGAATTCATTACAGGAAAATCACTTATGTCATCGCTGCCTTTAAGTACGCCGTCTTCTTCTATGTACATATGAGTGCCCTGTTTGAAAAATATCGCTCCAGTTCTGTATGTTCCTTTAGGTACAACGATTACTCCACCGTCATTATTGGCAACTTCGTCTATTAGAGCCTGGAGTTCCTTTGTGTAGATGTTACCATCATCTTTTACTCCATAGTCGGTAATGTAGTACATCTTTCCCAACTTGGAGATATCTGTAGGTGTAACATCCCTAAACCAATCCGGAATTTCTTTTCCATCAGGCCATATATCTTTCTTACCTTTCCCGCAGAGGATAGTTGGTAATGAAACGAGTAACACAAATGTTAGGAATATCGTTCTGTTCATCTTTTCTATCTTGTAATTAATTAGTGTATTTTTTGCAAAGTTATAAAAAAAACTGTTATTTAGTGTTTGGCATCGGCAATTTTTTGCTAATTTTGCACCAACTGACATAAATATAAAGATATGACATTCGTAAGGATCAATGATGGGCGTGAAAGGCAGCTGACTTTTTATCTTGCTATGGAAGAATATTTGGCAAGGAATGCTGTGGATTTAGCAAAAGATGACTTGTTCTTTATCTGGCAGGTTGGACCTACCGTTATTTTCGGTCGCAATCAAGATATTGAGGCTGAAGTGAATATCAGTTTCTGCAGGGAGAATGAGATAGAGTTTTTTAGGAGAAAGAGTGGCGGTGGGTGTGTGTATGCTGATAGGGGTAATGTGATGATTTCCTATATTACTCCAAATACTAATGTTTGTGAGGTTTTTGCCGGGTATCTTGATAGTCTTTCTAATGCGTTATGTGGGTTGGGATTTGATGCTGTGAAGACTGAGCATAATGATATCCTGATATCGGGTAGGAAGGTGTCGGGAAATGCTTTTTATGCTTTGCCTCATTCGAGTATTGTTCATGGTACTTTATTGTATGATGTGGATTTTGAAATGATGTCATTGGCAATTACTCCTTCAAGGGAGAAACTGAATAGTCATGGTGTGAAATCGGTAAGGCAGAGGGTAATCAACCTGAAGGATTTGGCTGAACAGAGGGTTGGTGGATTAGATGGATTGAGTATAGATGCTGTCTGCAATCATCTGATTTCTTCATTTTGTGATGGGGAATTTGTGTTGGATGATGAGGATGTGAAGAAAATCGAGGTAATCGAAAGGGATTACCTCGATGAGAAGTTTATCTTAGGCCGTTATGTTAATTTAACTTAGGTCTGTTTTGCATCTTAGACCGTTTAATTTAACTTGGGGCGTTTTGTTGACTGGTCTTGGGCTATTTTACTGACCATTCATAGACTCCGCATGATTTGTCGGCTGGTTGCTGGAGTTCGAGTTTTACTGCTGTGGTCTTTACTGGATCGAATGTGACTGTGCATGCTACTCCTTTTTCGCATGGATAGCTTGATGGGTGGCTTACTTCTACCCATTCTCCGCTGGCGTTTTTGTAGTAGAGTTTCCAGCTGTCGGGTACTTTGCATCCTTGCCATGGTTGGTCGTCGTACCAATATACTGTGCTGGTGCTGATTTCTGCTGCTTCTTTGAATTCGTATGCGAGCCATTCTGTTGAGTTTTGTTTTGGCCACCAGTGTGTGTATGGTATGCTGCGGTCGTTGCCGTCGCTTGGTATGAGTCGGTCGTTGATTGCGCTTATTGATGGGAGTCGGCGTTGTGATGCTGTGACTTTGGCTTGTGATGCGAGTGTTGGTGGGAGTGATGGTTTTGTTGCGCTGAGGTCGATTGGTATCCATACTGACATATTTCCGTTTCCGCGGTGTGCCCATGCGTAGTATGGTATGAGTGTGAATACTTCGTCTTTTGCTTGGAGTTTGCCGTTGTCGTCGAAGAGGAGTGTCTGTGCTCCTGTGGTTAGTGTCTGTACGTCGGTGTCTTGGATGGTCTTGTGGCCGATTTGGAATTTAGGGTCTTGGTTGAGGAGTACGCTGAGTACGTCGCATGTGTTGTCTGGCCATTCTGCGCAGTAAACGAGTGGTCCGCGTTCAATGCTTACGCGTCCTTTGTCGGCTGCTACTTTTCCGTTGGCTTTGACTGTGCGTGCTTCCATGTCGAAATGGATTTGGATTACGTCACCTTTTTTCCATTTGCGGTCGATTACGAAGTATCCGTTCTTGAGTTCTTGTGTTTCTTGGAGTTCTCCGTTTACTGAGATGGTGTATTTGAGGTGTTTTCCGTCGGAGAAGTTGTAGAGGTCGCTTGGTACTACTTGTCCGCGTACCCATCCTGGGATTCGGATGTTGAGTGCGAACTGGCCTGGTACTTTTTTCATGTTGATGGTGATGTCGCCGTCCCAAGGGTAGTTGGTTACTTGTTCGAGTGTTACTGGTTTGCCTCCTACTTTTGTGGTTACTTCGTTTCCTGCGAAGAGGTTTACGTAGAGGCTGTTGCCGTCAACTGCGTAGATGTATTGTGGGAATGATGGGATGAATCTGGCTGCGTTGGATGGGCAGCATGCGCATCCGAACCATTCTTGGCGCTGGTGTTGTCCCATGCTTTGGAGTGGGTTTGGATAGAAGAATTTTCCTCCGTCGATTGAGATTCCTGAGAGTACTCCGTTGTAGAGTGTGCGTTCGAGTGCGTCGTAGTATTTGCTTTCTCCGTGGAGGAGGAAGAGTCGGTAGTTGAGGTATACTTGTGCGATTGCTGCGCATGTTTCGCAGTATGCGCTCATGTTGGGGAGTTCGTAGTTGTCGCCGAATGCTTCTCCGCTTGATGTTGCTCCTACTCCGCCTGTGATGTAGTATTTCTTGCCTACGATGTTTTCCCAGATGCGGTCGATGGCGTCGATGTATCCTTTGTCGCCGGTGAGTGCTGCTACGTCGGCCATTCCTGCGTACATGTATCCTGCACGTACTGCGTGGCCTACGGCTTCGTCTTGTTCGAGGACTGGCTTGTGGCTTTGTGCGTATTCGTCAATTTTGTGGAGGTAGCCGTCGTTGTCGTACATTCCGCCGCGGCTGCGTTTCCAACTTGGATCTACCTGTCCTCTCTGGTCGAGGAAGTATTTGGCTTGGTCGAGGTATTTCTTGTCGCCTGTGGCGATGTAGAGTTTTGCGAGTCCCATTTCTGCAATCTGGTGGCCTGGAACGACTTTTGCTTGGCCTGGTTTGTTACCTACTTCCTTGCATACGCAGTCTGCGTATTTCATTGCAATGTTGAGGAGGGTTTTCTTGCCTGTGGCGTTGTAGTGTGCTACTGCTGCTTCGCAGAGGTGGCCGAGGTTGTAGAATTCGTGTGAGAGGTCTTCTACCAGTTGCCAGCGTTTTTCTCCTGCCCAGTTGTGTGGTTTCTGTGGGTTCTGTGTACGTGCTGTATAGAGGTATCCGTCTGGTTCCTGGGCGCTGCCGATGATGGCGATTACTTTGTCGCAGTATTCGCTGATTGGCATTCCGTTGATTTTTGCATCTGGATAGGTCTGCATGAGGTATGCGGCGCCTTCGAGGGTCTTGTATGGGTCGGTATCGTCGAAGGAATAACCCATGGTTACTTTGAATTCCTTGGTTGGATCCTTGAGTTTTTCTGCTGCCTGCTCAAAGTTTTTGTAGCGGTCGGTCTCTTCGCTCTTGTTGAATGCAAGAGGGATGGTGACGTCGCGGCTTGCCTGAAGTCTCTGCCCCCAGAATGTGCCTGGAGTGACTTTAACACTTGTAAACGGCACCTGTGTGATAGGGTAGCCATCCTTGTTTTGTGCGTTTACGTTACATACTGCGCAAATCAATGCGAGAAACAAAACTGATTTCTTCATAAAGTTAATATTTTACCGGTTTATGATTTCATGTTGCAAAGATAAAAAAAATGCCCGAAACGACCAAATTTTTTATCCTAATAAATCAATTTATATGCATTCTGAGTGGTTCCGCTAAGGCATTTCTATACCCATTTTATTACAAAATGCCTGATTTCAAGCTATTTAAGTACCTTTAAGGTAACGTTAAGGTAAAGATAAGGTAAAGATAAGGCGGAGATAAAGGGGAGAAGATAATAATAAATTTGCAAACTTCATCCAAATTTATTATCTTTGCAGCGCTAAATTATAAAAACGGAATGAAAGTATATTTTTACCACAACGAGAACATAAACCAGATGTACAAGGAATGGAAGTCGGGAAGATACCCCGGCCATTTCCTCTACGGAGCCACCCATCTGCATAAATACGGAGTAGATGTAGTGATGCACAGGTACAAGAACTTCAAAAGCCGCGCAAGGCTCGCATTCTACGTAGCCTGGCAAATCCTCACCTGCAAGGAACAGTTCGACGCCATATACGCCGCCAACACCCAAGGACTGGGACTCGTAATGTTCCTCCACGCAATCCGCCTCTACCGCAAACCCATCATAGCCTGGCAGAAACAACCCATCACCACCTACGACATCATCACCAAAACCGAACTCAAAGGCATAGACAAAATGCTCTTCCTCAGCCGCCGGCTCGCCGACGACACCATCCACAGCGGAGCCATATTGCCATCACAGGCAGAAATAGTACACTGGGGAGCCGACCTCGACTACTACGACAAACTCATGTTCTTCAACAACGAATACGACAACAACCACCAAGGCTTCATATCAACCGGCAAAGACCGTCGCGACATGGCCACACTCGTCAGAGCATTCAGCGCCACAGGCCATCCACTACAGATATACATAGCCACACAAGCATTCGGCGACAACTACCTCCTCGCACTCAACGACCTCCGACCATCATCCAACGTCAAAGTCACATTCGTCAAAGGCAACATCCCAGCCGAACTCGCACAGAAAGTATGGCAGTCACAATACGTAGTTATCTGCCTCCAGGAAACCAACGAACCAATCGGTTTCACCACCCTCATCGAAGCAATGGCACTCGGACTCCCAGTCATCTGCAACCGAAACACAGCCTATCCATTCGACATCGACGAAGAAGGCATCGGAATAGGATTCCTCTACTACGACTCAGTAGCCCTCGAAGCAGCAATACGCTACATAGCCGACGCACCAACACAAGCAGCCGAAATGGGCAGAAAAGGACGAAAACTGGCAGAAGAAACATACAACCTCGAAAACTGCACCAAAGAAGTAGCCACACTCCTCACACAATTCCGACCAGTAGGATGATAAGGAGTCAAAGGTTCAAGGGGTTCAAAAAGTTCAAGAGTTCAAGAGGTTAAGAGGGTTCAAGAGATTTAAAGAGTTTTATAAGAATCATGAAGTTAAAAGTAATATTCTTACTCTTCGTTTTAGGCTTTTCCTGTTTTGGAGAAAATAGCGGAAGCCACATCTCAGCCCAAGAGATCGTCCTCGACATGCAAGAAGAAGCCGAGATGATGACCGGAACCCCACGCGTAGGCCACATGGTAGGATTCGTCGGAATGACAGAATTCGAAGGAGAAATGATACCACATTTCCAATTAGGCGACGTACTCATCATGGACAAAGTCCGCTTCACCTCAGAGAAAAAAATGAAACAATACTTCCGAATAGCCGGCAACATCAAGAAAGTCTATCCCATCGCCCTCCGCATCCAACACACAATACAACAATGCATCGCCCACGCCGACTCCCTGCCCACACAGGAAGAACGCGACCAATACATGAAATTCCTCGAAAAAGACCTCCAGCGCCAATACAAACCCGAAATGAAACGCCTCACCCTCGCACAAGGCAAACTCCTCATAAAACTCATAGACCGCCAAATGGGAGAAACATCCTACGAACTCATACGCACCTATATCGGCAAACACAAAGCCTGGTGGTGGAACCTCTTCGCATCAATCAGCGGAGCAAGCCTCAAAAAACAATACGACCCCGAAGTAGACGACCGACTCGTAGAACGATGCATCCTCCTCATAGAAAGCGGACAAATGTAACGACTAAAGATGCGCAAGAGTTCAAGAAGTTCATTCATAAATAGCAAGTTCGTAAATAGTAAATAACACTATGTCAGATTTATTGTTCAATAATGGAGAAAGAATACGCAAAGGGCGTGTGGAGGTAGTATGCGGCTCAATGTTCTCAGGAAAGACAGAGGAATTGATAAGGCGTATGAAACGAGCAAAGTTCGCACATCAGAAAGTAGAGATTTTCAAGCCAGCTATCGATGTAAGGTATTCCGAAGAAGATGTAGTCACCCATGAGGGACAGGCTATCAGTTCCACTCCTGTTGACAACTCTAACAGTATATTGCTTTTGGGTTCCGACTGTGATGTGATAGGTATTGATGAAGCCCAATTTTTTGACGATAATCTCCCTGATGTGTGCAATCAGTTAGCAGAAAGAGGTATAAGAGTGATAGCCGCAGGCCTTGACATGGACTTCAAGGGTATTCCGTTTGGTCCGATGCCTGCACTTATGGCTATTGCCGATGATGTGACCAAAGTTCACGCTATATGTGTAAGATGTGGAGCTCAGGCATACGTCTCCCATCGCCTTGTAGATAATGACAAGCGTGTTCTGCTTGGCGAAGTAAACGAATACGAGCCACTTTGCAGAGAATGTTATGAGCAAGCAAAAAAGGAGTCGAAATGACTCCTTTTTAATTTCTTGAACTATTGAACTTCGGTTCTTGAGCCCATCAAAGAATAAACTTATTGAACTCTTGAACTTATTGAACTCTTGAACTTATTGAACTCTTGAACTTCTTAAACTCTTGAACTTCTTAAACTTCTTTTACTTCTTTATCTTTACCATCAGAGGGTTTCTGACTTTGGCAGCCATATCGCTGAGATATGCTTCCCATTTGGTGAGAGAAGTAAATTCAGTCTGTGGATTGCGGCTCCAGCCGCTACCGAAGTAATAGGTTAGAGTTTGAGCCTTTTGAATCCCTAATATATGGCCATTGGCCCCTGGAAGTCCGGCTTCCTCAAGATATTGCATTTTTATATCTTTCTGAGGGAACAAGGCTCCGACATAGATCTGTCCGAAATCCTTATTCTGTACGGCACGGTATTTCTCTTTGTACTGATTAGGGTCGCCTAAGTCCTCATATCCCATATATCCGTCTTTCTCGTTGAGCACAAATGCGTTAGGGTTTTCTTTATGTACTACAATTCCTGCGGCAATGGTAAGGTCTACGCTATTTGATGGTTGGCCTTCGACTTCATAAGTTGCAGTGCATTTGTTGAAATGACTTCCCGCATCAAGGCTTACGATTCTGGTCTCGGTAACTTGGACTCCATCTACGGTTGTTGGATTATAAACCAATTTCACGGTAAAGCGGAGTGGGCCGTTGTCGAGAATCCGATATTCTTTCCAGCACCAAGGATAGACGATTGCCCCTTCTTTTGTCATCAAGGCGGGAGTACCACAGCCAAGTGTAGAACCGACTTTGTAGCAGTCCATTCCGTTTCCATGGTCAACGTGGTAACTTACTGCATTATACACATCATCAGCCAAATCGCCCTTGCCCATTTCACGGAGTTTCTTTATTGCTGCCGTTACGTTAGGGTCGAGTTCACCAGCATATCTTGCCTCTACTACGAGTTTGTCTGTGCGTTTGTTCCATAGGTCAAATCCGTATGCCCTCTCGTTGTTCTTCTGAAGGGCTGGACCATAAGTACGAAATGCCACCTTGTCGTTTTCCCAGGCTATATCATCGACTCTTTCAGGGAAATATCTGCCGAACACTTGTGGTTCGTAGGTCTGAGGTTTGCCACCATTTATATAATTTATTGAATATATATGATAAATTGACGAGCCCTTTGGAGCCACACTTGCGCGGAAGATAATCTTCTTGTCGTAAGTAAACTGACTCGGAATTTCTTTTCCGTCGGCATCGGTGACTATGAAGGAGTTCGTGGTTATATTTTCTAACTGTGCGGCATCAATTTCCACCATCTCATTGAACCTTACTTTATCGATAGGGTTCTTTACTGTTATCTTTGCTTGTTGGGCTTGGCAGTTCAAGAACCAAAGTCCAAAGACCAAAGAGCAGAGTATCAGAAGGACTTTTTTCATGGTTGTTTACCTATATATGCCAATATACCTCCATCAACGTAAAGCACATGTCCGTTTACAGCATCGCTTGCGTGAGAAGCGAGGAACACAGCAGGGCCTCCCAGTTCGGAAGGATCGAGCCAACGACCTGCAGGAGTCTTAGCGCAGATGAAGCTGTCGAATGGATGGCGGCTTCCGTCTGGTTGTTTCTCTCTCAGAGGGGCAGTCTGTGGTGTTGCGATATAACCTGGACCTATTCCGTTGCACTGGATATTGTATTCTCCGTATTCTGAACAGATATTCCTTGTGAGCATCTTGAGTCCGCCCTTTGCTGCTGCGTATGCGCTTACAGTTTCGCGTCCGAGTTCGCTCATCATTGAGCAGATGTTGATGATTTTGCCTTCTCTTCTCTCCATCATCTCAGGAACTACTGCTGCTGAACAGATATAAGGAGCCACGAGGTCGACATCGATTACTGCCTGGAACTCAGAGCGTTTCATTTCGTGCATAGGGATACGCTTGATAATTCCGGCATTGTTGACGAGGATGTCAATCTGACCCACTTCTTGATGGATGGTCTCTACGAGTGCCTTAACGGCATTCTCATCTGTTACGTCACATACGTATCCTTTGACGTTTGTGATACCTGCTTCTTTGTAGTTGTCAAGTCCGCGTTGCAGAGCGGCTTCGTTGATGTCGTTGAATATAATGGTTTTGATACCAGCTCCAACAAATGCTTTTGCGATGTTGAAACCAATTCCGTAAGATGCACCTGTTATCCATGCGTTCTTACCTTCAAGTGAAAACATATTCATAATTCTATTTGCAATTTATTTTTTTTATTTTATTTGGTCATTTGTCTCTAATCTCTAAACTCCTATTTAAGGTCGGTGATTTTTGAGAAATCCTGGTCTCCGTAGTCGAGGTTTTCGCCTCCCATACCCCAGATGAAGGTGTAGTTGTGGGTTGCTGCTGCTGAGTGGATACTCCATTCTGGTGATAGAACTGCCTGGTCGCCCTTCATCCAGATGTGGCGTGTTTCCTCTACTTCTCCCATGAAGTGGCAAACGGCCTGTTCTTCTGGTACTTCGAAATAGAAATATGCTTCCATTCTTCTTGAGTGTACATGAGCCGGCATTGTGTTCCATACACTTCCTGTTGCAAGTTCTGTCATACCCATCTGAAGTTGGCAGGTTGGTAGAACCTGGTTTACCAGCATCTTGTTGATATTTCTCTCGTTGCTCATTTCCAGGCTACCCATGTGGGCAACTACAGCATCTGCCTTGGTGACCTTTTTGCAAGGGTATTCTTTGTGGGCTGTAGTGGAATTGAGATAGAATTTGGCTGGGTTGGTACTGTCTTTGCTCAGGAAGAACACGTCTCTGTCGCCTCTGCCGATATAGAGGGCTTCTTTGTAGTCGAGTTCGAATGTCTCGTTTCCTACTTTTACAATTCCTGCGCCTCCAACATTGAAAATACCTATTTCTCTTCTGGTGGTGAAGTATTCTGCCTTCAGTGGGTCGATGGCTTCCAGTTTCAGTTCTCCGCTGACTGGCATTGCTCCACCTACAACCATTCTGTCGTACATGCTGTAAACAAGGTTTACCTCGTCTTTGCCGAATACTTTTTCTATAAGGAAATCGTGACGCAGACGTGTTGTGTCGTAACTTTTCGCATCCTGAGGATGAGCCGCATAGCGGATTTCATAATTTGTCTTCATAATTCTGGTTGTTATTTACTATTTATCAATTTTATTTATTATACACTTGAACTTCTTGAACCTTTGAACTTCTTATACCCTTGAACTTCTTGAACCCTTGAACTTCTTAAACCTTTATCACCTCGCTCAGTGTAGGGTGGGCATGAATCATCCATTTGAGGTCGTCGGTTGTGCCGTTCTTATACATCAAGGCAGCGATTTCGTGAATCAGATCCGAACTATGTGTCCCCATTATGTGTGCTCCCAGGATAAGTCCTGTGGCTTTGTCGGCAAGCAGTTTGCAGTAGCCTTCTGTCTCGCCCATACATACAGCCTTTCCGTTAGCGCGGTAGAAGGATTTGTGAGCCACATATTCCACTCCTTTTTCTTTGAGTTCCTCTTCAGTCTGGCCTACTGTGGCTACTTCCGGGATGGTGAATACTGCTGCTGGTACTATATCAAATCTGATACGGTCTTCTTCGCCTACAATATCGTTAAGTGCATGCATTCCCTGTGCCGTAGCAACATGTGCAAGCATCATTCCGCCTGTAACATCTCCGATGGCATACACATTCTTCCTTGTGGTCCTCATCCATTCATCCACCACGATGCCTCTCCCTGAGTATTCTATTCCAACCGTTTCGAGTCCTAAGTCCTCAAGATTAGGGCGTCGGCCTACTGCCATCAGTACCACGTCGGCATCAATTTCGTTTACATCGGTTACCTCATAGCCGGTATTTATGACTATTCCGCTTTTTGTAAGTGCTTGTTTCAGCCGTTTAGCGAGGTCGGTATCAAATCGTGGCAGTATCTGTTTGCAGTATTCCAATACTGTTACTTCGCTACCCAATCTCCTGAACACGCTTGCCAGTTCCAGTCCGATTACTCCTCCACCGATAACGCACAGTTTATCAGGCGCTTCAGTCATCTGCAGCATCTCTGTGCTGGTAATGCATCTCTCTTTTCCCTTCACATTCAGCATGGCGGCTTTGGAGCCGGTTGCGATGATAACTTTGTCGTCGTCGGCTATTTCTATAGTGGTAGTTGCTCCCTCGCTGGTTACTTCCAAATTGCCTGAAGGAGTGAATTTTGCCTTGCCTCGAACCACTTTCACGTCTTTGAGCAGAAATTCCACACCGCTCTTCAGAGTATCGACTGCCTCTGCTTTCTTCTGCTGTATCTCAGCCAATGTCATTCCAGTTCCAGCCCAGCGTACCAACGATTTGGTAGGTATACAACCTTCGTTAAGGCATGTTCCGCCCAGTTCTCCGTCGTTGATAAGAGTGACTTCCAATCCCTTCTTCGCAGCAGCCACAGCCGTTTCGTAGCCACCTGGACCTCCTCCGATTACGTATAATTTCATACCTCTATAGTATTAAGAGTGTTGAACGAGAGCCTTCCTCTTCTGATTGGGAATCCCACATCGAATCTTGACTTTATTTTCTTCTTGCCTCTTTTGGCAGGACGGAATTTCAGTTTCTTAGCCACTCGGAGAGCCTCTTCGTTGAGAGGTTTGGTAAGTCCGCTCACTACTGCGGCTTCCACCACCTTCCCTTTCTCGCTGATGACCAATGCCACGATAATCCTGCCATCCACATTATCTGTAGGTACGGGATTTTTAAAATTGGCACGCAGATATTTGTTGAGTGCTTCATTTCCGCCCTTGTATTCAGGTTTGGTGATAGGTTCTTCAACCGCCTGACTACGCCTCTGCTGACCACTGTAAGGCCATCCGAACTCAAATATCTGAGCGGAGAGGATGTTGGTCTGAGCCCACAAGAGTAATATTAAAATCAGGTCAAAACGTTTCATGATTGCAAAGTTAGAAAAAAAAAATGATTCGTCAAATTTTTTTCCCACCTTTATATAATAATTTTATATCTCTCCCTTAACGCTTCCTTATCTCTACCTTATCTCTACCTTACCGTTACCTTATCTCTACCTTATCTCTACCTTACCGTTACCTTATCTCTACCAATTCTCCCATTCAAGCCTCCATTTTCCCAGCCAAAACTCTGCCTTTTCTCAACCTTTTCAGAGCCATATGTCCTATTTATGTCCTATTTATGTCCTATTTATGTCCTATTTATGTCCTA
>R15__coassemble_592_pt1 | contig 27215 bp, 22 predicted proteins | sample R15__metabat2_low_PE_001 | metagenome-assembled genome bin R15
AGTGCAAGGCGGAACTAAAGTTCCTTGAATCTGTGATAAATCTAAACAAAAATCTGTGATAAAGGGGTTCTTGTGCTGGAAGATACACTCACTTCGCCTCGGTATGACAAACAAGGGATTTGTTGATGTTTGTAGGATTTTACCTCAAGGCAATAAAAAAAAACAGGACTCGGTACAAGTCCTGTTTTTTTATGATTCTTATTATCTACGAATGAATTATTTCTCTTCGAGGAAAAGAACAACGCGGTTCCAGTCGTTCTCTGGGAAGATTTCGCTTGTAGCACCAAGACCTTGGTCTGTGAGACGGCTTTCGTCAATCTTATAAGTCTTAACGAGCATGTCCTTAACTGCTGCAGCACGCTTTTCAGAGAGTTTCTGGTTGAATTCAGCATTTCCTTCTGGAGAAGCATAACCCTTGATAGTAACCTTAGCCTCTGGATGATTCTTGAGGTATGTAGCGATCATCTGAACTGATGGCTGCTGTGCCTTATTGATGATGCTCTTGCCCTGATCGAAGATTACAACTGGAGCAAGTTGTGTAGTAGTTTCAACTTTCTCTACTACTTGAGCAGCTGGAGCAACCTTAGGTTTGTTAGCCTCGTCTTCATACTTCTTCTTCCAGTTAGCAGCGTCGCGCTTAGCAGCATCGAGTTCTCCGCGGAGACCGTTGATCTTGCCGTTGAGTTCGTCCATTTCTGCCTGACCATAGAGTTTGTCGCAGAATGTGAAGTCGTTACCGAACTTGAATGTAACACCAGCAGTGAGTTGCATAACAGCCTGACGGATGTCAAGACGCCAGAACTCTTCAGGATCCTGATACTGGAGAGCAGGACGGAGGTTGATTTGCCATGCCTTTGCTACGTTGAAGTTGAAATCGAGAGCGAAGTTGGTTGTTGCCCAACTGTTGGCGTCGTCACCTACTCCGTAAGGGTGGCCATAAGCGTGAGCCCATCCAAGACCTGCTTCAGCAGCAACTTCGAATACGCGTGGCTGACCTTTGTAACCATAGAAGAGGTTAGAGAGGTTGATGAGTGCATTACCGCCTACGTTAGAGAAGTCAATGGCTGTTTTGTGTCCCTGATCAAGATGAGTTGAAGTAACTGAATTTGCGTTGCCGTTGTTGTTGTTGATGAATGCTTCACCATAGAGGCTAACTCCAACTACTGTGTTGAAATACTTGTTGAGGGAGAGGCGAACTACTGGACGAAGGTCCTTTACGAAATCGCCACCGTACATTGGTTCGTAAACACCACCCTGAAGAGAGATAGACATGTTGTCAGTAACACCGCTCTTCTTGAATGCACCCTGAGCATTTGCTGAGAGTGTAATAGCTGCCATAGCAGCAATCATGATAAATTTTCTCATAATAATAATTGTTTAAAACTATATAAAATTTACATTTACGGGTGCAAAGTTACTTAAAATATCGCATATAACAAATTTTTTTTAAAAAAAAACGTTGGGAAACGCTGAAAACGCTGGAAACTTTAGTACTTAATTGGGTGAAATCCGATGATTTTCCGTACTTCTTCCAATGTTTTTCCTGCACTTTCGCGTGCTTTTTCTGCTCCGAGTTGTGCAATTTTGTTCAATGTGTCGGTATCGGATGATATTTCACGGATTTTCTCGCGGATTGGACTTACAGTTTGACAGATATCTGCGGCGAGTTGTTTTTTCATATCTCCATATCGGAGTGTGCAGTCGTTCCATTTCTCATTGAAATAGTTATATGTATCTTCGGATGATGCAATCTTCATCAGGGTGAAAAGATTCTGTATCACTTCCGGTTTCTCACTGTTTGGTGTCTGTGGTCCTTCATCTGTCACGGCTCTCATCACTTTCTTTGTGATGGCTTTGTCGTCTTCATAGAGATATATGCAGTTTCCTTCGCTTTTCCCCATCTTTCCACTGCCATCAAGTCCGGGAACTTTTATTGCTGTGGCTCCGAGAGAGAAATTCTGTGGTTCGGGGAAGAACTCAACTCCGTATATATTATTGAACCGGCGTGCACATTTGCGCGCCATTTCCATATTCTGTTCCTGGTCTTTGCCTACAGGTACTTTGAGGGCTCTGTGCTGAAGGATATCGGCTGCCATAAGTGTTGGATAAGTGAGCAATCCGGCATTAACATTGTCGGGTTGCTTGCGTGCTTTTTCCTTGAATGTGGTCACGCGTTCGAGTTCTCCGAGGTAGCAGTTCATATTGAGGTAGAGATAGAGTTCAAGTGTCTCGGGAACATCGCTCTGTATGTAGATAGTTGCTTTTTCCGGGTCTATACCGCATGCGATGTATTCCGCAAGGATGGTTCTTGCACTTTGTTGGATGTCTTCTGGTTTTGGATGTGTGGTGAGCGAGTGCCAGTCGGCGATGAAGAAGTAGCAGTTGTATTCTTCCTGCATCTTGACAAAACTTCTTGCTGCTCCGAAATAATTCCCTAAATGTAGGTTGCCCGTAGGGCGCATTCCACTTAATACTGTTTCCATTTTATTTTCGTTTGTTATTTATAATTTCAATTTGTTGTCTTACTGATTCTTGGTGGATTTCCTCGAAGATTCGTTTTATACAGTCTTTGCTCACTTTCAGTTCCCCGCTCTGTGCCTCTCTGTTCTCTATGATTTCGGAGTAGCGGCTTGTGTGGAAGACTGTCATTCCGTGTTCTTTTTTATATTTTCCTATTTCGCGGCATATCATCATACGTTTGGCGATGACGTCGATAATCTGGCTGTCGATGTCGTCTATCTGTTTGCGCAGCAGGGTGATATGTTCTGTTTCTTCGGTCTCTCTGCGAATGACAAGTCCTTCGCAAATCTCCCTGAGCATCTGTGGGGTGATTTGTTGTTTTGCATCGCTCCATGCACTGTCGGGATTGCAGTGGCACTCTATCATCAGACCATCCATATTGATGTCGAGTGCTTGTTGGGCGAGTGGGGCTACGAGAGTTCTGTTGCCTCCCATATGACTTGGGTCGCAGATCATAGGCAACTGTGGGATTCGTCGTCTCAGTTCGATCGGAATCTGCCACATAGGGTGGTATCGGTAAATCTTTTTGTCGTAACTGGAGAATCCTCTGTGAATTACTCCTATTCGGGTAATTCCTGCGCGGTTCATGCGTTCGATGGCTCCTATCCAGAGTTCCACATCTGGGTTTATTGGGTTCTTTATGAGCACAGGGATATCCACTCCGCTTAGTGCATTTGCAATTTCCTGAACGGCAAATGGGTTTGCTGTAGTTCTGGCTCCAATCCAGAAGATATCTACTCCTGCTTTGAGTGCAAGGTCAACATGCTGTGGTGTGGCGACTTCGGTAGTTATGAGCATTCCTGTTTGCTCTTTTACTGCTTTAAGCCAAGGCAATGCGATTTCTCCGTTACCTTCGAAGCAACCTGGTTTTGTGCGTGGTTTCCACACTCCTGCACGGAATATCTTGACGCCGTTGGCAGCCAACTCTTGTGCCGTGGTGAGCACTTGTTCTTCTGTTTCTGCGCTGCAAGGTCCTGCAATGAAGTAGGGTTTCCCCTCTTCTTTTGGCAGTCCAAGTGGTTGTATGTTGAGTTCGTTATCCATTCTGTTAGTATTAATTGATGTGTCAACCTAATCCAAACGGATTTGATTTGTAGGTTTCTTTCATCTTCTGTTCCCAATTGGTAAATTCCCCATTAATGCCGTCGATGGCTTCAGGGGCGAATTCCAAAGCTTCTTTGGCGAGTTTTTCTGCCTCGTCTTTTCTTCCTTGAGTCATCATAAGTGTTCCGAGCCGGAAATAGGCATCTGGAATAAAGGGATTAAGATCAATGACGTTATGGTAGCATTTCTCTGCTTCGTCCATTTTGCCAAGATGTTCGCATATTCCTGCTTTGAGCATCAGGGCTTCGTCGTTGTCGGATGTGTGCTCTAATACTACATCAATATCTTTCTCTGCCTCAGCAAATTGTTCCATCTCAACCAAAATTCTGCATCTTAATTCGTATGCGTCATAGAATTCGTCGGCGGTCGTTATTGCCAGTGTTGCCTGTGCCACAGCGTTGATGAAATCCTTCCGGGCATGTGATACCTTTGCCAGGATATAATGTGGGAGCGCAAGTGAGGAATCTGCCTGAAGTGCAATGTTGCAAGTTTCCTCGCTCTTCCCGTAGTTTTCTGTCTGGAAATAGAGGTCTGCGAGCTGAATGAGATTTTCGACATTTTCCGGTTCGAGTGTACGTACGCATTCAAGTTCTTCAATCGCTCCCTCCAGGTCGCTGACGGTTACAAGGGCTTGTGCATAGTATTTATGTGTCTCAGCATCATCCTGAATAGCGAGAGCCCTGTCGAAGCAATCCATTGCGAAATCCAGGTTACCGATACGCATTGCTTGGATACCGTCGTATTTGAACATACTGAAATCATCTTTAGTCTTGATATAGTCCATACTTGTCTGTTTTATTATCTCTTTAGCGCAATTTTGTTATCTTTTATCTGTATTATTTCTTCATCGGTGAAATATCGGATGACATAGTCGAGCAATTCACGGTTTACATTGAGTTGGTTTAAGGCGGTTATGGGATGAAATTTCCCGTCTTTAAGTAATTCCCTTACAGAGTTCTCGACTGTCTGTATATTTGCTGTTTTTGCTTTTTTGTCTTTCCTGCAGACGTCACACATACCGCAGTCTTCGGCGTCCTGTTCTCCAAAATACCTCAGCAACATACGGCTGCGGCAGGTGCCTTGTGACGATGCATAGTCCAGCACTTCTTGGATTCTGTGTGAGAATTCAGTTTTCCGTTGATCATATACACTTGGAGAGAGTACTATCTGCTGCTTATCAATCCTTCTGATGGTAAAGGTTATGGTAGGGGTGTCGGAGTAAGGTATGTAGTCGATGATGTGCTGATGACCGAGATCCTTGAGAATATTATATACCTGTTCGTTGCTTAATCCTGTCAGATGGCTGAGCAATGTCTCTTCTACAGGTACATAGTCGGAGAATACTCCTGTATAGTTGCGTAATACGGCTTGCACTACTTTCTCCGTATCTCCATTGAGATTGTAGAGATGATAGAGTTCTTCTTTCCTGACAGAGAAGCGAAGCCTTGACTTGAATTCGTTTTCGCTGCGATAGTCTATGTAGTGGGCATTTGACAGAAGTTGAAGTGCGCTGTCGGTGACTACAGGGAATTGATGGAACGACTTACAGAATTGTTCTATGGCGAACCCGAATGTTTTGCCTTCTCCTTCTCCCTCCCCTACTTGGAGGAAACAGCATACATTTTCGTATGTCTGCCGTATGTAATCGATTTCGGGGTATGTCTCAGGTATGCGGAGTTTGAGTGTTCTGTCGTCGTTTCTGTTATAGAGTAATACTGCGTATGCTGTTTCGCCGTCTCTGCCTGCTCTGCCTGCTTCTTGGAAATATGCTTCAAGGGAATCCGGGAGGTTATAGTGGATAACCACTCTTACATCGGGCTTGTCGATTCCCATTCCGAATGCATTGGTAGCCACCATTACCCTGTTGCGTCCCTTTGTCCAGTTGGCTTGACGCAGAGTACGTTCTGCTTCTGTAAGTCCGGCATGGTAATTATCGGCTGTCATACCATTGTCTCTGAGGTATTTGGCTATTTCCCCTGTTAGTTTTCTGCTGCGCGTATATACGATTGCACTTCCTTCAGGGATGCTGGACAGAATGTGCAGCATCTGCTCAGCCTTATTTTCTGTTTCCCTTACGATATAGGCGAGGTTACTGCGCTTGAAACTCATCGAGACGACTTTGCCGCCCGTGAAATTCAACTGGGTTTGGATGTCCTCCACCACTTTCGGTGTGGCTGTAGCAGTAAGTGCCAATACTGGTACTTTATATGGAATGAGTTTCCTTAGTTCTGCGATTTTCCTGTAAGATGGACGGAAATCGTATCCCCATTGAGAGATACAGTGGGCTTCGTCAACTGTAATCATACAGATGTGCTTCATCTGCTGAAGTCGGATGCGGAATTGTTCCGACTCAAGACGCTCGGGTGAAACATAGAGGAATTTATAGTTGCCGTAAGTGCAGTTGTCAAGCACTCTCAAGATGTCTTCGTGGAACATTCCCGAATAGATTGCTTCTGCTTTTATTCCATGTACTCTGAGATGTTCCACTTGGTCTTTCATCAATGAAATGAGTGGAGTCACTACTATGCACAATCCGTCCATTGCCATTGCAGGCACTTGGAAGCAGATAGACTTTCCTCCTCCGGTAGGCATCAGTCCGAGGGTGTCCCGTCCTTCGCCTATGCTGGTGATTATCTGTTCTTGTACTCCTCGGAAACTGTCGTATCCCCAATATTTCTTAAGTATGTCAAGATACTTGCTCATCAGTCGCTTTGATATCTTCTATATGCAGTTGTATCTCTCCTTTTTTGTGTGTGTTGTCCTCTATCGTATAAACGATGTCGAAGGAGCGTTTGGTCTTTATGTATCTGGCCTCGGAACTCTGTCCGAAGGCAATGCCGTTGACCACTCTCTTCGATGTGTTGTCAATGAGTTCGAGTTTTATGTGTTCCTGTTCTCTGCCCACCACTTTGCTTGTGCCGTAGTCATAGACATTGCGTGTGCAGAATATTGGCTTTTCGTTTCCTGGTCCGAAAGGACGCATATGTCTCAGGTCGTTGCACAGTTTGTAGTTGAGTTCGTTGAAGTGTATTTCTGCGTCTATGGTCATACTTGGCACAGTGTTGTCGTCCTGGATATTTTCTGCGACATATTCGTTGAACCGTCTCTTGAATTCTTCCAGGTTTTCTGATTTCAATGACAGCCCGGCAGCGTATGTGTGGCCTCCGAAGTTCTCGAGCAGGTCTTTGCAACTCTCGATGGCTTTGTAAACGTCAAATCCGTTGACGCTGCGTGCTGATCCTGTAAGTGATTCTCCTGACCTGGTGAGTACCACTGCCGGACGGAAATATATCTCTGTCAGTCTTGATGCCACAATTCCGATGACGCCCTTATGCCATTCTTCGTTGCAGATGACTATTGCGCTGGATTTGCTCAGTTCTGTATTGTTTTCGACTAAACTATTGGCCTCCTCAGTCATTTTCTTGTCGAGTTCCTTACGTTCGTCGTTGTATTGGTTGATTTCACGTGCCTTCTCCAAAGCGGTTTCGTAGTTGTGCTCGATAAGCAGTTCGACTGAAGCCTTACCATTTTGCATTCTTCCCGAAGCATTGATACGTGGACCGATTTTGAAGATGATATCGTTCATCGTCAGTTCTTTATTCTCCAATCCGCAAATCTGTGTGATGGCTTTCAAGCCCACGCTTGGGTTGTTGTTGAGTTGGCGGAGTCCGTGATATGCCAGTATTCTGTTCTCCCCCATTATCGGAACTATGTCGGAAGCAATACTTACTACCACAAGGTCGAGCAGCGGGATAAGTTGACTGAATGCTATTCCGTTGCTGATGGTGAATGCTTGCATGAACTTGAATCCCACGCCACATCCTGAGAGGTCTTTGTATGGGTATGTGGCATCTGGGCGCTTGGCGTTGAGGATTGCTACTGCCGGCGGGAGTTCGTCATCTGGAACGTGGTGGTCACAGATTATGAAGTCTATGCCTTTTTCTTTGGCATATCTTATTTCCTCTATTGCTTTGATTCCGCAGTCGAGAACGATGATTAGCGACACTCCCTTCTCGTAAGCAAGGTCGATTCCGCGTTTCGATACCCCGTATCCTTCGTCGTATCTGTCGGGGATATAGAAATCGAGGTTGGAGTAGTATTTCTGGAGAAAACGATAAACCAGTGCTACGGCTGTGCAGCCATCTACATCGTAGTCTCCGTAGATAAGGATTTTCTCCTTCTTTCCCATTGCTTCATTCAGCCTGTTGATTGCCACGTCCATATCTTTCATGAGGAAAGGATCGTACAGGTCGTGGAGTTGAGGTCTGAAGAACTTCTGGACAGCATCTGCTGACGTTATGCCTCGTTGCATAAAAAGTCTGGCGGTAATGGGACTGATATTGCTTTCAGCCGCTAATCGTATCGCCGCATCCTGTGCTTCTTGTGTTAGAGGTTCGTGATTCCATTTGTAATTCATTATATGTTGTCATTTTTATAAGCATTTAATGCACCTTTTTTCATCGGGCGCGCGTTTTGGCTCGTAAAGGTAATATTTTTTTTCCACAAGACCAAAGAAAATGCATATTTTCTCTGAAAAATGAGCAAATATTATGTTTTTTTAGCACTAAAAACACTTTTTTAGTGTCCAGTGGACTTGGAATCGACGAAATTCCCCACTCTTTTTGAATGGGGAATTTGTAATGGTCTTTTCGGTTTGTCAGCGGATGATTTCTTCTGCTTCGAGTTTCTTCGAGTCTATCTTGCTGAGTCCGTTGGTTTCCCTGACGAATGTCTTTGCTTTTCCTTCGAGTTCCACTTCTCCAGTGCCGGATGCGTTGGCTGTGAGGTTTTCACAATCCACTTCGATATCTATGTCGCCTGTCCCAGCAGAAACGACTTCGATATCTGTAGCTTTATACTGTCCTTTCACGTCTCCTGTCCCTCCTGCTGAGATGGTGATTTTTCCAGAACATTTGGCATGACGTATCTTTACATCCCCGGTACCATTATTTTCTATAGTTATGCCGCTGCACCTGAGGTGGTTGATTTCAGTGTCGCCTGTACCATCGGAAATGATGGTGAAGGGGGATTCGAATGTTGCAGGATCGATAATGTCGAAATCTCCTGTACCTTGGAGTTTGATGTGTGAGAGGGTTGGAGCCCATACGCTCATTCGTATCTTAGGCACTCTTCCGCGCATATCCTTTGTCTGTGCCACTTTCAATGTCCCGTCGTTGGCGCTGAGTTCGTAATAGTCGTGGATGACGTTCTCATTTCCGTGAAGCACTATCTTGAAGGAGTCGGCTTGTTGGAATACTACATTTACTTTGCCTTCCACGTCGATACGGTTAAAGTCTGTAAGCAAACAAGTCTCACTTACTACATTGCCCCATTTCTCTGAGTCGCGAAAACCATAATCGTCGTCATCGTACATTGCCTCTTTTGCCTCCTCTTTGGCTTCGAGGATTGCCATTCTTGCGGCTGTTTTCAAGTCTTCTTTGTTTATACAACTGCTAAGTCCTGTCAACAAGAGTCCCAGCGTAATGATAATAGTCTGTTTCATAACAATTTGTATATTCTGTTTACTACTTCTTCTATACCTATCCCGAGGGTTTTCATCGTACCGGCGATTGTCGGTAAGGTGACTTTCATGAACTCTTCTTTCCGAATCTTCCTGATGTTCTGTGCCGCTCCCTTACTCACGAAATATCCGAGTCCTCTTTGTGAGTAGATAATACCATCTCCCTGAAGGTGATCGTATGATTTCATCACCGTATTGCTGTTCACTTCAGCCTCCATTGCCGTCTCTCTCACGGATGGAATTCTCTCTTCTTCCTTGTACTCTCCCCTCACTATGCGTTCGCAAATTTCGTCTGCGATTTGCAAATATATGGATTTTTTTTCATTAAATATCATAATTTGTCATTTTTTTTCATTTGTTTGCAGCAGAAGTAAGTTGACTCTTAGAGTACATTTTCCAGGTCCAGTACCAGCATATCAATCCTATGATGCCGCTGATTACCGATGTACATGCAACTGTCGTGAAGATTCCATCCACCATATTATTTATCTCAGGTGTAATATCAGCGACACCATGTGCTGCGGGACCATGTGACAGGTTGTTAATGCCAACAAATATCACGATGACAAAACCTGTAATCATCAGAATGCCCAGAACTACATTGATAATGAAGGCCAGAGGGATGTTGTGCTTGTATTTTATGGAGTTGATGAAGGCAAAGAGACCGGTTATTAAAATATACTCCGTAATGCCGCTAATCACTCCCCATGTGCTTACGAAATCGACGGCGAGGTCAAATATTGATAATAAAAAGTCTGGCATAGGATTCGAACACTGAACATTAATGTTGTCGGTCTGGATGTTCATTTGTATCAAACTTACAAAATCATCAGTACTCATTGCTCCGAACATCATAGGAATATATGACCTTATCATTGAACTGTCCATGAAAATGGCTGTGAGGATGGCGAATAAGCCGTCACAGACGAGGATGCAAACCCAGCAAGCCAATAAAGGAGCACCTATGTACATGAGTATGTGCCACAAGAATTTCTCTTGTTTGCTGGCAGGCAAGGTGAGTTCGGTGATGCGGCTGTTGTGGGTGAGCATATTGTGGAACATATATCCTGCCATTATGGCAACTACCAGTTTTCTGGCATTAGAGAGCCAGGAGAAAGTGTTTAGCCAGGCCATAAAAGGAAATGATCCGTTGAGTGCGTACATTCCTTTGGCTGAAAGAAATCCTAAGATTGTGATTGCCAAGAAAAGAACAATTGTGGTGATTAATGCGTTCTTATACAGACTTTTGTTGATAACCAAATCCCATCTGCCGTAGGCCAAAAAACGGTCTTTATTGAAATTTTCCATATTCTGTCGTAAATTTATCTGTTTTCGTATTTTTCGTTGAATAATCTCTCCAAATCCACAGGTTCGTTCTCGGTGAAGAGGTTCTCTATCCTGTCGTTAATCAAAACCTTTTTTTCGTCGATCATTGTCACATGGTCGAGCAGCAGTTCCACATCCTTTACCTGATGGGTGGAGATAATCACGGTTTGGTTCTCGTCGAGATTTCCTGCGATGACCTTTCTGAACTGACTCTTCGAAGGGATGTCAAGACCGTTGGTTGGTTCGTCCATAAGCATAAGCCGGGCATTTGTAGCGAGGGCAACCGACATATAAATCTTCTTTTTCTGTCCCATAGAGAGGGCTTTCAGGTTTACGTCCTGTTCCATCTCAAAACAGTCCAAGCACCCGCGGAGCATCTCCTGACTGAAATGAGGATATAGTGGTGAAAGGGCTTTGATGTATTCTTGCAATGTTACTGGTGGAAGGTCATACTCTTCTGGAACTATAAACATATCGGCGAGTGTGTCAGGGAGTCTCCGACTTGTATCCACACCATTGAACAAAATCTCTCCGCTCTTAGGGCGCAGCAATCCCATGATGAGATAGAGAAGTGTACTCTTGCCCGTTCCGTTTTTGCCGAGCAGACCATAAACCCCATTCTCTTTGTAGTCGAGCGAAAGACCTTGAATTACGTTCTTTGTTGGGGTATAACCGAAATTCAGATTCTTGATTTCTAACATAATTGTTCTCTTTTGTTGTTATGTAATTATTTGAATTTGTTTGTTTTATATATAATGTGCAATTATCTTTATTAGTGTACTACTTCACTAAGACACTGCAAAGGTATGACATAATTTTATTCCCACCAAATTTTTCTGCTAAATTCTCCATTATTTAACTTTTATTAACGCTTCAAAAGAACTGGGATTTTGCTAAATCTGCACTCTGCACCCTGCACCCCTTGAACCCTTTTATCACAGATTTTTGTTTAGATTTATCACAGATTCAAGCGAAGCGCCTTCTCTCAAAATCCTCCTATCATTTATGTCGGATTTATCACAGATTTCTTGTCATCTATTTAAGATTTACGATTAGATTTTTAAATCAATGATATAAATCCTTGCATAAATCCGTGATAAATCTGCACTCTGCACCATTACACCATTACACCATTACACCATTTCACCCCTCTAACACCTTTGGCCTTTGGTATGCCTTTGGTATCCCCTTGGTATGCCTTTGGTATGTCTAAGGTATGTCTAAGGTATGTCTAAGGTATGTCTAAGATGAGACTTCCGCTGAAAGAATGGTAGATTTTTTTTTGTTAATCACAAAAAAATCATTACCTTTGTGGGCAGAAAACGAAATAAAACAATGAAGAAACAATTATTATTTACTCTGACGGTACTGCTAAGTCTGCAAATCGGTGTTAAGGCTCAGCAGATTGTGATTTCTGAAGATGTGTCCGATATGCCTTTGCAGACAGAAAACGGAAATGCTTATATCCTTGTTGATGACGCTGATGCACAGGTGGTTGCTACTGTGGCACAGTGCCTGCGTCAGGATGTGGCTATGGTTACTGGCAAAACGGATTCTTTGCAGATTTCAAATAGTGTTCTCAGTGATAATCCTTATGCTGTGATTGTAGGAACTCTTGGCCAATCTGACATCATAGATGTCCTTAAGGCTGAGGGGAAGATAGACGTTTCGGCTGTGGAAGGAAAATGGGAAGTGTATGCCATGCAGGTGGTTGACAATCCATGTGAAGGCGTAAAGAAAGCATTGGTGGTCTTTGGTTCCACTCCGAGAGGCACAGCGTACGGTATGTTTGAAATATCACGCCTCATCGGTGTACATCCGTGGTATTGGTGGGCTGACATCACTCCTGAGACAAGGCCTCAATTATATGTTTCCGGCACAATGACAGTAAGCAAGGAACCATCGGTGAAATACAGAGGTATATTCATCAACGATGAGGATTGGGGAATCCATCCTTGGGCTAAAGCCACACTCGATAAGGCAAATGGGTCTATCGGTCCACGTACCTACGAGAAAGTATTTGAACTGATACTTAGGATGAAAGCCAACCTGCTTTGGCCGGCTATGCACGAGTGTTTGGCAGAGAAGACTTTCTGGTATTATAATGAATGTCGCGAACAATTGCGCAAATGGGATGTGGTGATGGGTAGCAGCCATTGCGACGTGATGCTCCGCTGCAACAACTCCGATTGGCTGAAATGGTATGGCTACACAAAGGATTCCTATAACTATGCCACAAATGCGGCTAAGGTGCAGGCTTATTGGGCGGAACGTGCAGGGGAATCGAAGGATATAGATGCCATCTATACAATCGGAATGAGGGGAGTCCACGATTCCGGACTTACGGGGTATAGTTCCACCACCGACAAAGTGAATGGACTGACCAGCATATTTAAGTTCCAGCGCCAACTCATAGCCGACTCTATAGCATCCTATAAAGGAACGACTGTGGATAAGATTCCGCAAACCTTTATACCTTATAAAGAAGTGCTTGACGCGTATAACGCAGGACTCCAGGTGCCTGAGGACGTGATCCTCTGTTGGGTTGACGACAATCATGGATATATCCGCCAACTCTCAAATGCCACCGAACAGAAACGTCCTGGAGGTGGGGGAATCTATTACCACCTATCATATTACGGAAGTCCTCACGACTACCTGTGGCTCTCGAGCACATCTCCATCGTTGATATCCTACGAATTGTGCAAGGCCTACGATATGAACACCCGAGATATGTGGATTATCAATGTAGGCGACATAAAACCCGCTGAGGCAGAAATTCAGTTCTGTATGGATTTGGCTTGGGATATCGACAGTTGGCGACCGGAAGAGGCGTATAAATATATAGAAAAGTGGGCTGTGGATATCTTCGGTGAGGCATTAGGCAAAGAAATCGCCGCCATAAAGACAGAGTACTATCGTCTTGCAGCAAACGGAAAACCAGAACACATAGCATATGTATCCTACTCCGAAAGTGAGATGAACAAACGCATAGAGGAATACAATGCACTCGTAAGTCGTGTGACTGAGATAAAATCATCAGTTCCGCAAAGACTGAAATTTGCGTTCTTCCAATTGGTACAATATCCAGTGCAAGGAGCAGCATATATGAACACAAAGATATTCCGCGCAACCCAAAGCCTTACCCATGCAGCAGCAGGATATAGCGATGCACTCAAACTTGCCAAGGAGGCAGAAACGGCTTTCAATCGAATTAAGACCATCACATCACAATATAATACCACAGGAGCGAATAATGCCGACATAAACAATCCGAAATGGAAGAACTTCATGTCGTATTGTCCCCGTGTCAACGGAAATACTCATTTCAATATGCCTACGGTAGCAACATCAGCCGATGTGGCATCAACAGTGGATTCGCTCCGGGAAGCACCTTCAGCAGTTGTGGCGGCAAACGACTATATAAGTGTCAGCGGCAATCTGAAAGTGATAGAAGGACTCGGAACCAGCGGTAAGTCACTCGGAGTGTTGCCAGTTACTATGAAGTCGTATTCAGTATCATCAGCACCGAGTGCTACATACAGTGTACCAGTATTCAAAGGCAGGAATTCAATAACACTGCGCTTGCTCCCTACCTTCCCAATCAACTCAAGTTACGACCTGCGCGTGGCATATTCGGTAGATGGTGGAAATGCGGTAACCAAGAGTTTTAAGACCACAGCCACATCTTCGGAATGGAGCCTTAATGTCGTTCAGGGATATGCGGCTGTTGTGATAGATTATGAGAGTAAGGAAGATGGCGATATTGCTCTTACAGTATATTTCCTCGATCCTTCAGTTGTGCTAAGCGATGTGAAAGTGACAGGAACTCTTTCCTCTGATGATGATGGAGAAATTGGCGAACTGCTCGAAGGATGGATTCTCAATGCCGACTTTGATGCCGACGGCAACTCTAAAATATCTAAGAAAGTCCCAACCAACTGGACTTTCACAGGTAGTGTGAATGGTTCTGCTATCTCTGTAACAGCCAAGGGAGACAACAGTGAAATTGCAGGAAATCAACCTCATTGGCAACTGTGGACAGGAGCAGGAGAAATGTCGCAGACAGTGAAGGGACTGCCAGCGGGAAAATATACGGTAGTAGCAACTATCGTGGCTACGGGAGTGACCTCTTCATATCTTTTTGCCAACAACAGCAAGACATCAATAACATCATTGGCAGGAGATTATAAGGTAAGTACACAGGTCGGAGAAGAAGGTGTGCTCAAATTAGGAATCAACAAAACAGAATCAGGTTCGGATATAGAGGTCGATAACTTCAGACTCTATTATCTCGACCCAGCAGTTAGCATAAAACAATTGGGTGAGGCAAAAAAAAACACCACAGGAAACACCGTTTATAATATTAACGGACAGAAAGTAGAACCTTCATATAAGGGAATAGTGGTTGAAAACGGACGGAAAATCCTGAACAGATAGTACAACGAAGATATGACAGATAAGTTTCAGCGGTTGTCGGAAGGTGATGTGAGACCTTTGCTCCGATATCTCAGGAGAATGCACAAGTATTTTCTTGAGTTCCAGTTCCCACGACTGAGACTGCAACTCGTAGAGTATCTCAAGGACAGTGATGTGGGAGGGTTGATAATGAAGTATTTCGACGAATATACCGAAGAAGTGAGCATACACATGAAAAAAGAGGAACAGTCGCTGTTTGTGTATGTTGATAGATTGATAAAAGGTGAGACGGGAATGAGAAACGAGGAGTTGGGAGTGAGGAATGAGGACTTGTTAGGTGGACTGAGCAAATACCACGGAGACATAGAATCGAAATTCAGTGAATTCACCAACATAATGCAGATGTATAGTACTGGTGGTTCAAATCAACTGATAGAGGACACTAAATGTGTGGAAGAAGACCTTTTGATTCACTGTCTGGTGGAGGATATGATTTTCCTTCCAGCGGTAAGGGCTTTGGAGAAGAAGAAAGGGAATGAAACTGAAGAGACTAACGATACCGAATTGTCGGAAAGAGAACAGGATATAGTGAGGTGTGTGGCTAAGGGCTTGTCGAACAAGGAAATTGCCGATAAGTTATTCCTGAGTGTGAATACAGTAACTACCCATCGCAGGAACATAGCCAAAAAACTCCATATCCACTCCCCTGCCGCACTTACGATTTACTGTATAGTCAACAAGTTAATAGATATAAAGGAGGTAAGGCTGTGAAAATTCAAAATGAAAAAATCAAAATGAAAAAGTATCAATTTATATTCGTGTGCCTTTTCCTACAGACTATGCTCTGTGAGGCTCAGAATCTGTTGCTTCATTACGATAAACCAGCCGAATTCTTTGAAGAGGCAATGGTGATTGGTAATGGCAGGCTCGGAGGAATAGTATATGGTGGAGTGAACTGCGACAGGATATCCCTTAATGATATCACTTTCTGGACCGGAGAACCTTATAACAGAGACGAGATGGGCGACAGAGAAGAAAACAAACAATCTCTTGCACTTATCAGAGAAGCACTTGATAAAGAGAATTATAAAGATGCCGAGAAACTGCAACTGAAACTCCAGACACGCAACTCCCAGCAATATCAGCCTCTTGGCACTCTGTGGATTGAGAATGTGGAGAATGTGGAAACCACTGATTATAAGCGTTCACTTGACTTACATACGGCAATATGCAGCAGCAGTTATGGAAACGAAGGAAACCGAGTGACAAAGGAATACTTCTGCAGCGGAGCCGACAGTGTGATAGTCATACATATATCAAGTGATAAGATTATCTCGATGAGAGTACGGCTCGACTCTCCGCAGCCTCATAAGAACACTGTAGTTGACAACGAAATTATATCTGACGGATATACAGCATATAACAATAACCACGACTACGACTCCGAGCGAGGAATACACTATCGTACAATAGTGAAGATTAAGGCTGACAACCGAATGATGCCGACTGACGATGGTAATATGAATCTGATAAATGTGAAGGATGTAGTGATATTGGTGGGAAATGCCACTTCGTTTAATGGATTCGACAAAGACCCAGTTAAGCAGGGGAAGGATTATAAGAGTGAAGTAAGACGTGTGGTTGATAAGGCAACTAAAAATCCGCTTTTCGACCTTAAAAAACGACATATTGCAGATTATCAGCAGTATTTCGACAGGGTAAGTCTCAATTTGGGAAAGACAGAAGAAAGCATTGCATCATTGCCAACCAACGAACAACTCTATAACTACACAGTAAAGAATCAGCGTAATCCCGAACTGGAGGCACTCTATTTCCAATTTGGCAGATATCTGCTCATCTCCTGCTCACGTACAAATGGGGTTCCGGCTAATCTGCAAGGACTGTGGAACGAAAGTACAACCCCACCATGGAGTTGTAACTATACAACCAACATCAATCTCGAGGAAAATTACTGGGCTGCTGAAACTGCCAACCTCAGTGAGATGCATCTGCCGTTGTTTGCATTCATAAAAAATATCAGCCGCACAGGTGAAGAGACAGCAAGACGGATGTATAATGTGGAACGGGGATGGTCGATGGGACATAATTCCGACCTTTGGGCAAAGACTACACCAGTTGGAAGTCACAACGAATCACCTTCGTGGGCTAACTGGAATATGGGAGGTGCCTGGGTAAGTACGCATATTTGGGAACACTATGCTTTCACCCAAGACAAAGACTTCCTCAAAGAGATGTACCCTTGTCTGAAAGGTGCTGCCGAGTTCTGTCTGGGGTGGATGATAGAAAAGGATGGTGAACTGATTACCAGTCCGAGTACTTCGCCGGAGAATTATTATAAGATGCCTGACGGATTTCAAGGCAGCACACTCTATGGCGGAACTGCCGATTTGGCAATGATACGCGAATGTCTTACCGATGCACTTAAGGCAGCAACTGAACTCCAAGTCGATGAGGCTTTATGTGGTGAAATAAGAAATGCACTTGGAAAGATGCACGGATATAAGGTAGGTGAGAGAGGTAATCTGCAGGAATGGTTCTTTGATTGGGCTGACCAAGACCCTCGCCATCGTCACCAAAGTCATCTTTTCGGGCTCTATCCAGGTCATCATATAAATGAACAATATCTGCTTGATGCGTGTGCCAAGACACTCGAGATAAAAGGTGATAACTCTACTGGCTGGAGCACTGGTTGGAGAGTAAACCTCTTTGCCCGTCTGCACGATGCAAAGAATGCATATCATATTTACAGGAAACTGCTCAGTTATATCAGTCCCGACAAATACAAAGGACAAGATGCACGACGAGGTGGCGGTACTTATCCAAATCTGCTTGATGCTCATAGTCCGTTCCAGATAGATGGCAATTTCGGAGGATGTGCAGGTGTGGCTGAGATGTTGTTGCAGTCGGATGAGGCGAAAGGTGCTATAACTCTGTTGCCTGCATTGCCTGAAGAATGGAAAGAGGGACAGGTGAAAGGACTCTGTGCCCGAGGCGGATTTGAAGTGGATATGGAATGGAAAGACGGAAAGGTAGTGGAATGCAAGATTCACTCTAAGGTGGGTGGAACTGCTTTGCTGCAATATAATGGAAAGGAAAAAAAGATAAAACTAAAGAAGGATGGAACAGCAATTGTTAAAGGATGAAATATCTCGGCTGCGTAAATTGAAGAACGCAGTGGTGTTGGCACATTATTATACTGATTCTCAGATTCAGGATATAGCCGATTTTGTGGGCGATTCACTTGCACTGGCTCAGTGGGCAGCAAAGACTGAGGCTGATATAATAGTTATGTGTGGGGTGAATTTCATGGCGGAAACATGTAAGATTCTCAATCCTAAGAAAAAAGTCCTCGTACCTGATGCAAATGCGGGATGTTCACTCGCTGATAGTATGAACGCCGCTCAGTTGAAAGCATTTATCGATGCTCATCCTGGTTATAAAGTGGTGAGTTACGTGAATACCACAGCGGAAGTGAAGGCTTTGAGCGATGTGGTGGTTACCAGTTCAAATGCCGAAAAGGTAGTGGAATGTTTTCCGAAGGACGAGAAACTTATCTTCGGACCAGACAGGAATTTAGGTGCTTATATAAACGAACAGACAGGCCGAGAAATGTTGGTTTGGGACGGAGGATGTCATGTGCATAGTGGTTTTACACCTGAGGAGGTGAAGAAACTGAAGGCTATGCATCCAAAGGCAGAGGTATTGGTTCATCCGGAATGTCCAAAGGAAATTCAGAAATTGGCTGATAGGATAGGAAGTACGGCAGATTTGCTCAAATATTCACAGAAATCCGATGTTGCGGAGTTTATTGTGGCTACGGAGAATGGTGTGATTCATAAGATGAAGGAGGCAAGTCCTGATAAGGCTTTCTACAAGGTGGGTAGCGTATGCGACTTTATGCGACTTAACACTCTGGAAAAACTCTATCAAGCATTGTTGAATGAACAACCAGAAGTGATAGTTGACTCCACACTTGCAGAGAAGGCTTTGGCTCCGATAAAGAAAATGTTAGAACTGAGTTGATGAGTGGGAATGTAGCGGCATTGGTTTCTGGTGGAGTGGATTCTGCTGTAAGTGTCCATCTGCTTAAGGAGCAGGGAATAACTCCACACCTTTTCTATATAAAGATCGGACCTGACAGGGACACCGAATGGAACTGTACCTCTGAGGAGGATGTGGAAATATGCAGGTGGCTTGCAAAAAGGTATGGTTGCAGTTTCGATGTAGTCGATTTGCATAAGGATTATTGGGATTTGGTGGTAAATTACACAATGGAAAAAGCCCGACAGGGGCTTACCCCTAACCCAGATGTGATGTGCAACAAACTGATAAAGTTCGGGTGCTTTGAGGAGAAAGTGGGGAAGGACTTCGATAAAACGGCCACCGGACATTATGCTACTACTACGGAAATAGATGGCAAGGTATGGCTCAGTACCAGTCCTGATCCTGTAAAGGACCAAACTGATTTCTTGTGTCAGTTGGATTATGATCAGATAAAGAAACTGACGTTTCCTATCGGACACCTGTGGAAACATGAGGTGAGGGAAATAGCCGACAAAGCTGGATTGCTCAATGCCAAGAGGCGTGATTCGCAGGGAATCTGTTTCCTTGGTGACATAGATTTCCGGGATTACATAAAAGCCCATTTAGGCGAAAACCCCGGCGATGTGAGAGAATTGGAAACGGGGAAAAAGATAGGAGAACATAAAGGGCTGTGGTTCTATACGATAGGTCAAAGGAAAGGACTTGGATTTGGAGGCGGACCTTGGTTTGTGGTGAAAAAGAATCTGAAACGCAATATCCTCTTTGTATCTCATGGCTATGAACCTGAGAAAGTATATAAGAACCACATAGAAATGTCGGAATTTCATTTCATTACCGAAGATGTGTGGGAAATCAGACAAAATCGAGAAGCGTTGAATAATGAACAGGATCAAGGCCTTGGTATTACATTCAAAATCCGACATACTCCTGAATTCCACAAAGGACTACTGACTAAAGATGCAAATGGAGGATGGCACATAAAGGCAGAAGAGAAAATTCATGGAGTCGCTCCAGGACAATTCTGTGTGGTCTATGATGAAACGAGTCATTTGTGTTATGGAAGTGGAGAAATAAATTGAAAATGAAAAATTCAAAATTAAAAATTAATAATGAAATTAAAAATAAGTCAATGATATGTTTATGAAAAAAGTATTTTTATTCATCGCTTGTTTAGTTCTCTCTATGGGGATGCAGGCACAGAAAACCCTTCCGGGACTTACTTATAGCAAAGAACCAGCCACGTTGGTCGGCAAAATCAAGAATGTTTCCCAACTCCCACAGTCTAAATGGTATCTCAACTATGTGCACGGACTTGGGTCTGAGACGACAGCAGATTCTGTAGAGATGGATGCCGACGGCACATTCACAGCAAAACTGAACATCCTTTATACCAAAAAGGTAACTTTGGAATGTGGAGATATTGAGGCACAGATACTGCTCACTCCTGGTGAGACTACAGAATTTACCTACAATCCCAATAAGGTGGCGAAGAAAGCGGCTTGGACTTTCAAAGGACCTAACTCGGAATTCAATGCCGATTGTGCCAACCGTGGAGACGAATATTCTGAGTATAAGTTGTTTGCCGATATCAACGGCAAAGGACTCCCTAAACTCGCTGGTTTAGATGTGGATGGCTATAAGAAATGTGTATTGGATATATATAATAAAGGTGCCGAAACTCTTGATGCGGATAAGAATGTAGGTCCTGCCTTCAAACAATATGTAAAAAATCTCTACCAGATACGCACATTTGCTATGATGACGGGTTATCAGGCTATTCTTGCTTATGCCAACAAGAAACAGCAATCTGATTTCACTGCACCTGAGAATTATTATGATGAAGTAAAATCGTGGCCGCTGTTCTCACAGAATTCAGTGCTCTATACTCCTTATGCGTCTTCGCTGAAATCTTATGCCACATCATTTTCTCAGTTCGCTTCCGCTGATGCTGTTACCCTGCCAGAATCGTATGCTCAACTGGAGAAAGCACAGGGGTATCTGACTATATTCGACAATTTCCAAGCACTCACCCCCGAGGAATTGGCTGCCGTACATGATAATTGCCCTGATCTTGAGATGGAAATCCTTGATCGCAATGCTGCTGTGAAGGCCCAGATAGAAGAAAATCTAAAAAATCCAAAGTTTGTTACTAAGTCCATCCCAGAGAATCTTGCAGGCGAAGAGGTGTTCAAAGCACTTATCGCCCCATACAAAGGCAAATCACTTCTCGTGGACTTCTGGGCCACTTGGTGCGGACCTTGTAAAGCCGCTATGAAGACTATCCTTCCAGTGAAGGAGGAACTCTGGGGCAAAGTAAACTTTATTTATGTAACTGGTCCGTCAAGTCCTAAGGCTACTTGGAACAAGATGTTGCCGACCATCCATGGCGACCATTATTATGTAACTAAAGAACAATGGGATACCCTTCTCAACCAGTTCGAGTCCCAAGGTATTCCTACATACGTCATAGTTGATAAGGATGGAAATGTGGTTAATAAACACATTGGTTATCCTGGCAATGAGGTAATGATGGAGGAACTGACAAAATAGCAGTTGGTATATATCTGCTTCTGACAGAATTTCAGAAAACCATACTTCCGGTAATAATCACATTGTCATCGTCATGATAGGTTCCTATTTGTGGCGATGACTTTTCTTTTGATGTCTGGCGAAAACTTTCGAGCATTGTCTGATATGAAAAGACCGACATATCATAAACGATATAATCATATCCCATGCCCTTTCCTGGAATGGCGAGATGCCCATCCTTCATTATCTCTGGTGTCACAAGGGTACAATCAAAGTCCAATTCAAGTTGCTTGCATTTCAGTTCGATTGCATCCTTGTTTTCAGGTAAACAGATGATGAGGAATTTGCTGTGCCTTATATAATATAAGGTGTCATGAGGATCTGCATGGGATTTTAACTGCTGCCACACATAGTCAGTAAATCCCTTGAAGTATATCGCACATTTTATCGGAATGGCCATTACCATGCTGTATTCGGAAAAATGCTTCCTGAAGAAGATGAGCATCGCTTGATAGAACGAGTTCACATAAGTGCGACTGCCTTTCTTTGTGCTTTCGCCCTTGTAATGGAGTATGGTGGAAGGGATATACAGATTTTTCATGCCAGTCTTCAGCAGACGATACGAAAGGTCGATGTCTTCACCGTACATAAAAAAGTCTTCGTCCAACAACCCTGCACTGTCAAGCACAGATTTCCTAATAAACATACAAGCCCCGGAGATAATCTCAATTTCTTCAGTTTTTTCTTCGTCAAGATATTGCATATAGTATTTCCCAAATACCTTGCTCTTTGGGAAAAGTCTGCAAAGTCCCGACATCTTGCAAAAAGAAGTCATAGGCGTAGGGATACCTCTCCTTGATTCCAATGCAAATCCACCATCTTGCTTAAGCATTCTCACTCCTGCTCCCGCTGCGTCTGGTCTGCCGTCTAATGTTGAGACTACATCTCTTAGCACATTCTCCCCCAATATCGTATCAGGATTGAGCAATAGGATATACTCACCTTTTGCCGATTTTATTGCTTGGTTATTTGCTTTTGCAAATCCAACATTGGTGTCGTTGGCAATGAAATGTACCCAAGGATATTTTTTGCTGAGGAGTTCTACAGTGTTGTCTGTGCTATGATTGTCAACCACAAAGATTTCGCCATCCAATCCATTAAGTGCCCGATGCACAGAGTCTATACATTGGCTGAGATATGCCTTTACATTGTAACTTACAATTATGATGGATAGTTTCATTGCGAAATCAGTTATTTATACTCAACCCTGTTCACAATCGAACGTCCAAGGGTAATTTCGTCAGTATATTGCAGTTCGTCATTCATTGATAGCCCCCTTGCCAGGATGGATAGCCTTACGTTGAGCCCTGATAGTTTTCTTGATATGAAATAGTTGGTTGTATCCCCTTCCATTGTTGAACTCAGTGCGAATATAACCTCGTTTACAGTACCTGTTTTTACACGTTCTATAAGTGATTCGATCTCTAAGTCACTCGGACCAATCCCGTCCATCGGAGATATCACACCACCAAGTACATGGTAAAGTCCCTTGTACTGGGTGGTTGCCTCTATAGCCAACACATCCTGTATATTCTCCACCACACAGATAATCGACCTGTCGCGTTTAGGATTTCCGCAGATATCACAGATTTCAGTATCGGATATGTTGTGGCACTCCTTGCAGTATTTTACCTCATGGCAGAGTGTGTTGATGGCCTGGGTAAATGAATCAACAGCATTTGTGTCAAGTCTCAGCATATGGAGAACCAATCTCACAGCCGTCTTACGCCCCACACCAGGCAACTTAGATAACTCATCCACTGCCCGTCCAAATAAATCAGAAGAATACTGCCCTACCATAACGGTTGCAAAGTTAGGAAAAAAAAGCGATAATTCTACTGCCAAAATCCCGAAAGCCGATGTTTTTTGTCGGAATTGTTGTTGAAAAGAAGTAAAAAACCATCCGTTTAACAATATTTAACAAAGTTTTTTTTGGCAAATGCGTTATTAGCATTACCTTTGCGTACAGGTTTTGGCATTTTGCTCTAAGTCTAAACAAAATTTAGTCTAAAGATAATGCCATTAATGTCTAAATATTAATAAAAATAGTTCTACTTCTATGAGTATAAATTATCGATTGACTCCGATGCGTGACAATATCAACAAGAAACAGCCCAAAGAGGCCTACTATGCACAAGTTGTCACCAAAGGTACGTTAGATACACATACTCTATGTAAGCAAATCGCAAGTTCGTGCACACTCACAGTGGCAGATATGACAGGCGCAATAGCTGCATTGGCAGAAAAAGTGGAACAAGCACTACTTGATGGCTATAATGTCTATATCGATGGATTGGGAACATTTTCCATATCAGCCAAATCGCCACTTGTAGCAAACGAGAAAGATCTCAAGGCTAAGGACGTAACTATAAAGAGCATTAATTACCGGGCAGCAGTACCGCTGAAACAGGCAATGAAGGAGTCAGACTTCTCACAATTGAAATAGCGACTGCAAGTCCTACGGATTCTTCACAAATGCTCACACTTAGATATAAAAAGAAATAAAAACGAGATAATTTAAATTACAAACCAAAAAAAACAAACAATTATGAAAAGAAATTTAATCATTGGCTTAGCAGTAGTAAGTGCTTTTGCCTTCGTGTCTTGTAAATCTTCAGAAAGCAGTTACAAGAAGGCTTATGAAAAAGCTCAGGCTGCAGAACAGCAAGTTACACAGCAAACTCAGCCAGTAGTACAAGAACCAGTACAGCAACCAACAGTAGTAGCAACACCAGTTACTCAACCAGAAGAGAACGTATCAGTACGTCAGGAGAAACTCAATGCTCTGAACGGCACACTTAAGGCATACAACGTAGTATGTGGCTCATTCAAGAGTCTTGACAACGCAAAGAATCTCTGCAGCAAACTGACCAGCAACGGATATGCAGCACAAGTGGCTCAGAATCCAGAGACAGGAATGTATCGAGTTGTAGCAGAATCTTATGATGATAAGGCATCAGCAGTAAGTGTACGCAACCGTTTGCGCAGCACATATCCAGATGCATGGATACTGCTTCGTCAGTAATAAAAGAAAACTTAGAATTGCATTAAATAGTAGTTTCAGAAAGAATACAAAAAATATTGTGTTTTCAATCAGCTTAGTTTAAGCACATTTTAATTTCTTTTTGGTAAGTGAGAATAATTGTAAGAATTATCTCAGGCGGTCACCAACTGTGAAGTTCGTGACCGTTTCTCTTTTCAACCTCTAACCTCAAACGCTTTAAACTCATTGAACTTCTTACACCCATTTTTTAGGCACTTAAAACGCCTTTTTTTAGTTTTTTAACTCATTACCATTGAAAAACTCAAAAAATTTTCGTACCTTTGCATACGCAATTTTATGCAATGAAGAAAATGAAAGCAAAAAAAGTACTTTACATCAGCACCGAAATGGCTCCTTTCGTACCTGATACCCCTATGGCAATGCGGTTCCGACAGTTACCACAGTATATTCAGGAGTTGGGTAACGAAATTCGCACATTTATGCCAAAATGGGGAGTTATAAATGAACGCAGAAACCAATTGCACGAAGTGATTCGTCTTTCAGGTATGAATATCATCATTAACTCCACCGACCATTCTCTGCTTATCAAGGTAGCATCTATCCAATCCGCCAGAATGCAGATTTATTTTATCGACAACGAAGAGTATTTCCGTAGGAAAGGAATGGGGAAAGACCTGAAGGGAAAGGAATATGCCAATAACGGAGAACGTACAGTCTTCTATGCTCGTGGAGTGCTTGAAACCGTGAAGAAACTCGGTTGGATTCCAGATATAGTACATTGCTCAGGGTGGGCATCAGCCATCGCACCATTGCTCATACGCACATCCTATTCTGATGAGCCAGCCTTTCTCAACACAAAAATCGTGTATTCCGCCACCCGACCTATGCTTGAGAAAACATTCGGCAAAAATTTCCCAAAATCGCTCACATATAAATCAACAAGTGAAGCCGATGTGGCCGAACTCATTTCCCCACAGGTCACATTCGACGACATGCAGAAAATGGCACTCAAATTCTCCGATGCACTGATATTAGAGGATAAAGAAGTGAGCCAAGATGTCATTGACTATGCCAAATCATTAGGCTTGCCAGTACTCGGAGTACAGCCACAGGAAAAATGTCACGAGGCATATACCCAGTTCTACAGCGAGTTGCTTCAATAAGTAACGGTTTAGATCTATCCTAAAATGAAAAAATTATCCCTTTTTATACTTTTTACAATAATCGTCCTCGTTTCATGTGACGATTCCACAGGTTTGTTAGGTTCCGAACTGATGCCAGCACAGGATATCGTCCAGCCTTTCGAAACATCATATTACGCCACCACCCGAACCGTTCCAGCAGGAAACGTACTTGCACGTTCAAGCGTCTCCTACTTAGGACGTTTCACCGACCCAGAGACAGGCACATCGATAAAGTCCGATTTCCTCGCCCAGTTCCATTGCAACGACCGCACATCTATGTCAGATTCACTCGTCGGCGACACCGTCAAGTCAGTGGAACTGAGACTATTGGTATCAGACTATATAGGCGATTCACTGCAATCACTCAAGGTAGCAGTCTATCCTCTCGATTCTGTACTCAATCCCGACAACGACCTCTACACCGATATCGACCCCACCCAGTATTACGACAACACACAACAACCATTGGTGGAAAAATGGTTCTCCATAACCGACTACGGCATCACCGACAGCGCAAGATGGGACGACGACTATCGCACACAGATTCATATCCCCCTCCCCAACAAGATAGGAAACGACATAATCAAAGCCTATCGTAAGGACGCATCAATACTTACCGATCCAGCAGCATTCATCAACAGCGGCTTGACAGGCACCAAGGGATTCTACTTCAAACTCGAAGCAGGCGATGGAGCCATGGCATATATGAATTATGTGCAGTTCAATATCACCTACGACGGCTATAGTAAGTCAGATAGTACAGTGTCAACCGACAAGACATGTTCATTTGCAGCCACAGAAGAAGTAGTGCAAGCCACACGTTTTGAGAACTCCAATCTACAGAAACTCATCGACGACCAATCATGCACATATCTCAAATCACCAGCCGGACTCTTCACCGAAATCACCATCCCAATCGACGAATTCATAGCATCCGAACACATCAACGACTCCATAAACAAAGTCGGACTCACTCTTACACGCTATAACGACAAAGAGCAAAACACATTCAAACTCGATTATCCCGACGACGTACTACTCGTAAGAGTTGACGAATACGCCAACTATTTCGAGAAATACAAAGTAGCCGACGGTAGGACATCATATATAGCCACGTTTGACAACGACGACAACACCTACGAATTTGCCAATATCTCTGGTCTTATCAACACCATGATAGGAGAAAGGCAGAACGGCACTTATTCTCCAGACTACAACAAAGTATATGTCATACCCGTAGAGACCACCTACGACTCCTCCTCCAATCTGGTCAAAGTCTGTCACGACTTCTCCATGACCAGTGCCCGATTAGTAGGAGGTACCGACAAGATAAAACTCGACGTAGTATATACAAGATATTAATGAATATGAGCGGGGAAATCCCTGCTCATATTCATTTAGTGATACGTTTAGTGGAGCTGGCGGGATTTGAACCCGCGTCCAAACAAGGAGACCATACGCTTTCTACATGCTTATTCCGGCT
>R15__coassemble_599_pt1 | contig 26693 bp, 21 predicted proteins | sample R15__metabat2_low_PE_001 | metagenome-assembled genome bin R15
TCGTCGCAAGCAGAGTGACATTCAGTCACTCCGCTGTCGATATGACAACAAGGGAGAACCTTCTGTTCGGTATAACAAACAAGGGATTTGCGGAAATTTACGTTTAGCGAAGCATCAAGGGGAAATGCGTGTGCCTAATTGTATATAATTGCCAAAAAAAATTTGACTAATCAACTTTTTTTCTTAACTTTGTCGCAAAATATCTCGTAATGATGGAAAATTACAACTGCGACAACGCTTTGGGACTGATGGTGACAAGCGAAATGCTTGATGCTATAATGGCTGGCGAAACTAAACGATATGACTTGGAACTGAACGAGGATACCTATCAAGAGATATTGGAGATGTTGGACGGAAATATCGTGGTGATGTCGGATGATGTGCCAGACGAAAGTGTGGGATGCTATTTCTACAATGGCGGTGAATTTCCTTATATGTTGAGACGGTGGTTGCAGTACCTTATCTTCTCCGATGGTGAAAGACAGGTGGCAGCAGAGATAAAATACACGAAGACCAAAGTGAAAGAACGATTTCACTTCGATGCCAACGACGAGGCTGTGGATGATGAAAACGGAGATTGCTGTGTGTGGAATGTTATATTTGGATTTGCGACATACATTTAAAATCACTAATAAAAACCTTAACAACGATGAAGAAATTAATCTTTTTGATTCTTGCAATCGGTACTCTGTGCTTAATGCCTGACAATGCTTTTGCAAAGAAGAGAACTATCAAGAAAGTGGAGCCTGTAAATGTGGAGACTCCCGAAGGAACAGCACCACGTCTGCCTTGGCAGATATTGGTGACTTACAGTGACGGCACTAACGAATGGCGCCAGATTAAGTGGATGAACTCTCAGCGTGAGACTGAGGAACAGGAGGCTAACAAAGCCGAATATCCTTCCGGCAAGACTTACACGGTGGAAGGATTTATAGTTGGTGACAACACTACTGACAAAGGGTATCCGGTTACTGCAAATATAAAGGTGGTAAGCGGTCAGTGGAGTGTGCCTTCAAATACTCCGAAAGCAGAACCTCTGCCACTGAGTAAGGTGACGATTAATGGTGACAACCGACTCACCTCTAACCGTGACCTTGACATCCAAGCCATTCTCAGTTGGGACGTAAGCCAGCAACTCTATAACTACCGCGACACTTACGGACTGTCAACAGAGGGTTACCGTCGTTCCGATGGATGGGACTCCCCTACTACAAAACTCAAAGGACATGGTTCGGGTCACTATATGAGTGCTCTCGCATTTGCATTCGCAAGCACTGAGAATCCTGAATACAAGAATAAACTGAGAAACAATATCAAACGTATGGTTGACGAACTGCGCGAGTGTCAGGAACGTACTTTTGTATGGAGCGATTCTCTCAACAGATATTTCGAGGCACGCGACTATGCGCCTGAGGAAGTACTCAAGGAGATGAAAGGCAACTGGCAGGCTTTCAACGAATACAAGAAAGACTACCAGCACTACGGATATGGCTATATCAACGCCATTCCTGCCGCCCACCCTGCCCTTATAGAATGCTACAGGGCTTACAACAACGAGGAGTGGGTATGGGCACCTTATTATAGTATCCACAAGCAACTTGCCGGACTTATCGACATTGCCAACAATATCGACGACAAGGACATCGCACAGAAAGCATTGCTCATTGCAAAGGATATGGGACTCTGGGTATGGAACCGCCTCCACTACCGCACATACGTAAAGACCGACGGAACGAAGCAGGAACGTCAGGCTAAGCCTGGAAACAGATATGAGATGTGGAATATGTATATCGCTGGTGAAGTGGGCGGTATGCAGGAATCTTTGGCACGACTCTCACAAATGGTATCCGACGCTACAGAAAAGGCTCGTCTGCTCGAAGCATCCAACTGTTTCGATGCACCAGCATTCTACGAACCACTGTCGAAGAATGTTGACGATATCCGTACTCGTCATGCCAATCAGCACATACCAATGATAACCGGTGCATTGCGCTCGTACAGAGGCAATAACAATCCATACTACTATAACATAGCACTCAACTTCTGGAACATGGCACAGGGACGCTATGTATATGCTATGGGTGGTGTAGGAAATGGTGAGATGTTCCGTCAGCCATACACCCAAATACTCAGCATGAACACCAATGTAGAAGGATGGGGAGGATATACTCACGCTAACCCTGACCTCAACGAGACTTGCTGTGCATACAATATGGCTAAACTGACCAAGGACCTCAACTGCTTCGATCCTGATGATGCAAGATATATGGACTACTATGAAAGGGTACTCTACAACCAACTCGTAGGTTCTGTTCACCCAACTGAATACTCTACCACATATCAATATGCAGTGGGTATGAACGCCGTCAAACCATTTGGCAATGAGACTCCTCAAAGCACATGCTGTGGAGGTACAGGAGCCGAAAACCACGTGAAATACCAAGAGGCAGCATACTTTGCAAATGCCAACACTGTATGGGTGGCACTCTATATGCCTACTACAGCACAGTGGGACGAACAGCACACAACTCTCGTACAGGAATGCCAATGGCCTGCCGACTATTCAAAGATAACGGTAAAGACCAGCCAGAACCCTACCTTCACAATGAAACTCAGAGTGCCATATTGGGCAACTGAAGGATTCGAAGTGAAACTCAACGGCAAGAATGTACAGAAGAAATATCAGGCTTGTTCGTATGTGGAAATCAACCGCACATGGGCTGACGGAGATGTAGTGGAAGTGACTATGCCATTTACCAAACACATCAATTTCGGTCCTGACAAGATGGAAGTGGCAGCAGCATCCAACCCACCACAGCAGCAAAGGGGTGAAAGACGTGAGAGAGGACAGCGCCAGCAAGCCGTAAACGACAACTACGCACCTCAGTGGGTAGGCGCACTTATGTACGGACCACTCGTAATGGCAACCCAGGATATCAAGACATGGAAAGAAGCCGAATTTGACCTCCAGTCAGACCTCAGCGACATCATCGCAGCCCAACCAACTGCCGACAGCGGATACAACGGTCACCTCTATACACTCTCATTCGCCGGACATCAGTTCCAACCAGACTACTGGCAGACAGAACGCTCAACACACTATCTGAGACTCAATGTGCTCACGGGTGCAAAGAAGAAGGCTAAATCAGGCAAAATCGACACTCAAACCCTCGATGAAGCACTCAAACTCGCCAAATCACGCGTAGCCGAACAGGAAGCATGGGACAAACTCACCGTCAAGGTTCCAGCACACTCTCCTTGGGCTCCTAACGGATACAGTCGTCTGCTCGAACAGATAAAGAATGCAGAGACAGTACTTGCAAACAAGGAAAAGACTCAGGACGAGATCAATGCTGCTGCATCATCACTGAATGTAGCCATCAACACTATGCGTCCAGGTAACCTTGCTGAACCGGAAGACCTCGGCGAACTCCTTCCTCTGCTCACTGAAATAAAGGAAATCCGCAATAAGAACACAGAACTCCGTGAAGCCATTGACTACGCTGATATGGTGGTAGGATATGTAAACGACGGAAGTGGAACCAAAGACCTTATCACCAAGGCTCTTGCCCGACTTAAGGAAGCAAGGGAAACCTTGAAGAAATAAAACCAATAAAAAAAAGCCCCGCATCTGGGGCTTTTTTTTAGAACTATATGCTTTTTTATTTCATCAACTCTGGCCAAGCCTCGTTGTTGAAGGTTACTTTTCGGAGTACAAGTTTTGAGCGCCCTCTGTCGGCTTTGCTGTAACCATGAGCCACAAAATACCACTGACCATCAATCTTGGCGAGTCCGCAGTGACCTACACCGTAATAGTTGTCGTCAGCCTGCCAGAGAATATCTCCACCTCCTTCTGCCATATCATTGCCTTTGCTGTCGAGGAACGGACCGGTAACCTTCTTGCTGCGACCTACCACCGTTTTGTAGTTACTGCGTTCACCCTTGCAGCAATAATCCCAGGAAACAAACAGATAGTAGTATCCGTCATTATAAATAAGGAACGGAGCCTCAATGGCATTTGCACCAGCATCGGGAGCCTCAAGCGAACGAGCCTTATCTTCCTGAGTCAGTTTGTCCCAGTTCTTACGATAAAAACGACGCGCTACAGTGGTTGGCTTTGACTTAAGCATTCCATTAGGGTCATTGGCATCAATCTTCTTTGTGTCAATTTCCGCGAGTTGGATACCATCCCAGAAAGAGCCCCAAGTGAGCCACATCTTTCCCTTCTGATCTACAATCATATTAGGATCGATAGCATTGAAATTATCAGTCTTGATACTTCTTACTACGAGCCCTTTGTCTATCCATTTGAAGTCCGGACTGTCAGGGTTGAGTGTCTTATTTACTGCCAAACCAATAGCGGATGTATTCTTTCCGAATGAAGAACAACTGTAGAAGAGATACCAAAGTCCGTTGTGGAACTGAATATCAGGAGCCCAAGTGTGTCCTCTGTATCCGTTGACTGAATTGATAGCCCATTCTGGGGCTGGATTGAGAACGGATTGCTCGTTCTTCCATGTTACGAGGTCAGCCGACGACATACATTGTACTCCGAACCCTGTAGCAAAGATATAGTAGCGACCATCACAGAAAGCGATAACCGGGTCGTGTACGTCAGGATTCTGGAACTCCCGAGGCATTTCAAACTGACCAAACTGTCGGCGTGGACGTTCACGACGGATAGAATCATTCTGAGCCGAGACTTGCAAAACTGAAATGGCAAACAATGCCGCAACAATGATGTTTGTTTTCATAATAATTAATTGTATTATATGTGGTTAATGTGATTTTATTGAAGTTATCCTAAATTGGAATTTATATTAAGAGTATCAATATCGAGAACAGTGATGTGGCGGCCTGTTACAGAAACTATTCCTTCGTTGACAAATGCAGACAATGTGCGAATGGCATTTGCACGTGTCATATTAGCCATTTGTGCAAGTTCTTCTCGCGATGGTTCAGTGGCTATGGTGCACCCATCATCTTCGAATCCGAAATTTTCAATCAGCAGAAGCAATGCTTCAGCGAGTCTGCCGCGAAGATGTTTCTGGGTGAGGTTCAGGATTCTCTGATCAGAATGACCAAGGTCTTCTGCTAATTCATTTACGAAGAATCGAGTGAGTTGGACATTCGTTTGCATCCATTCGTCAACTACCGTCAAAGGAACCTGAAACACAGTAGCCTTAGTTGCTGCAATGGCCGAAGTTATGTGGTGGGAATGGGAGAAATAGGAACGATAGCCGAATATGCCTCCATCGTGGATAATGCGGAGAATGATGTTCCTTCCCCCCACTCCGAGACGGGATATCTTAATGTGTCCTGCAACTACGCAACAGAGATACTGGGGGAGATTACCTTCGTGGAAGAGTTCTTCACCTGGTTTCAGTGTTACTGCTTTCACTTCACGCAATAAACTTTGCTTTTGCTCTTCAGTGAGCAAATCAGCGAAACTGCCCATGTATTCAAGGGCATTTTCGGTAGGAAATTGTGATTTTCTTGCCATCTCGGTTGCAAATTTACTACTTTTTTCATATAAATCATTTTTTTTATTGATTTTTTTGCTAAATTTGTCGTCGAAAATAAAAAACCAAAATCAGAAAAATCGTAAAAACCAAAAAAAATAATATGTCATATTTACAATTTGAGAAAAGTCAGATATCCAACCTTCAGGAATCGACGAGGAAAGAAATCCTCAGAACGAACCGAAGTGGAGCCTACTCGTCATCGACCATTACTGGTCTTAACACAAGGAAATATCATGGCTTGCTTGTAGTACCTATTCCTTCATTGGGAACTGAGAACCATGTGCTGCTGTCGAGTCTTGACGAAACGGTAATCCAGCACGGAGCGGAGTTTAATCTTGCATTGCACAAGTATTCCGGCAATACATACAGCCCCAACGGACACAAATATATCCGTGAGTTCACGTGGGAGAAAATACCGACCACAATATACAGAGTAGGTGGTGTGATAATGAAGAAAGAGATGATTTTCCAGCATTTCCACGACAGGATTCTGATAAAATACACTCTGCTTGATGCTCATTCTCTCACCACTCTCAGACTTCGTCCTTTCCTTGCCTTCCGTGCCGTAAATCAACTCACACACGAAAATTCGGCAGCCAACCTTGACTACACCGAGATTGATCATGGTATCTGCACATCTATGTATAGTGGATATCCCGACCTTTACATGCAGACCAACAAGAAGTCGGAATACGTATTCACTCCCGCATGGTACAAAGGCATAGAATATGAACGAGAAGAGGAATTGGGGTATGAATACAAGGAAGACCTGTATGTTCCAGGATATTTTGAATTCAATATCAAGAAAGGCGAGAGTGTGATATTCTCTGCTGGTCTGGAACCAATAAAGCCACAACAATTGAAAAAGATATTTGATGAGGAAGTTGAAGTGCACAAACCACGTGCAGGATTTACAGAATGCCTTACAAGTGCTGCCCATCAGTTCCATATTGAAAAGAACGGCGAACATTATATCATTGCCGGTTATCCATGGTTTAAAACTCGTGCACGCGATACCTTCCTGTCACTGCCAGGTATGACTCTTGCCATTGAAGAAACAAGCCGCTACAAAGCCGTAATGGCAACTGCAATCAAGGCAATAAACGAGTATATCGACGGCAAGGAAATCAGTGTTGACATAGAGGAAATGGATGCTCCTGATGTGCTTCTCTGGGCAGTATGGTGTATCCAGCAATACTCACGCCTCATTTCCAGAGACGAAGCCCTGGAACTCTACTTCCCTATCGTAAAGAAAATCGTGGATTTCATCCGTAAGGACAAGCACCCTAATCTCGATGTAAGGGAAAACGGATTGCTCTTCACCCACGGAAGGGAAAAACCAGCAACGTGGATGAATGCTATGGTAAACGGCAAGCCTGTCAACCCTCGTTCTGGATTTGTGGTAGAAATCAATGCACTTTGGTACAATGCCCTTGAATGTTGCGCACACATGCACGAATTCCTTAATATGGGTGACAAGGCGAAAGTATATCACAACTTGGCAGATAAGGCCGGCTTAGCATTCAAACAGGTTCACCTCAATCATCATGGTTATCTGCTTGATTATGTCGATTCGAACCATACATCGTGGTCAGTACGTCCTAATATGCTTATAGCAACAGCATTGGAGAACAGTCCACTCACAAAACCAGAGAAGAAGACTATCTTCGATATCTGTACAAGGGAACTGAGAACATCAAAGGGAATCCGTTCTCTCTCACCTAAGAGCGGAGGATACAACCCAATATATGAAGGGACTAACAGAGATGCAGCATACCATCAAGGTACCGTATGGCCTTGGTTGCTCGGCATTTACCTTGAGACTTGCATAAAGATATACGGTCAAAGCGGCCTGTCGTTTGTTGACAGATGTCTTGTAGGCTTGGAGGAAGAAATGTTCTACCATTGTCTCGGAACACTCCCAGAGTTCTTCGACGGAAATCCACCTTTCCACGGAAGAGGAGCACTGTCGTATGCACTTAACGTGGCTGCAATACTCAGAGTTAACAAAATGCTTACGAAATTCTATAACTATTAATAAAGGAGGGATAAAAATATGAAAGTTTTAATGTTTGGATGGGAATTTCCTCCTAAAATATACGGAGGACTCGCTGTTGCCTCCTATGGTATAACCAAAGGTCTGAGTCTTCAGGGAGATGTAGAGACTACTTTCTGTCTGCCTAAGCCATGTGGCGAGGAAGAAAAATTCCTTAAGATAATCGGAATGAACAGTGTTCCGATTGTATGGAGAAATCCCGACTATGGGTATCTAAAGCAACGTCTTCCTGCCTGTATGACCACTGACGACTACTACAGGCTGCGCGACCACATATACGCAGACTTCAGTTATATGCACGTGAATGACTTGGGATGCATGGAATTTGCAGGTGGTTATCCGAAGAATCTGCATGAGGAGATTAATAATTTCTCAATTATTGCAGGAGTTGTTGCCCGTTCTCAGGAGTTTGACATCATCCATGCTCACGATTGGCTCACCTACCCTGCTGGTGTACATGCCAAGATGGTCAGTGGAAAACCTCTGTGCATACATGTCCATGCAACAGATTTCGACCGTTCAAGAGGTCAGGTCAATCCGACAGTCTATTCTATTGAGAAAAACGGAATGGACTATGCTGACTGCATAATGTGTGTGAGTGAACTCACCCGTAGGACAGTAATCAATGAATATCATCAGAATCCTGACAAGGTATTCGCAATGCACAATGCAGTATATCCACTGCCACTTGAATACCAGAAGATTCCACGTCCTGACCATTCTAAGGAGAAAGTCGTTACCTTCCTCGGCAGAATTACAATGCAAAAAGGTCCAGAATACTTCGTAGAAGCAGCAGCATTGGTACTCAAACGTACAAAGAATATCCGTTTCTGTATGGCTGGTTCGGGAGATATGCTCGAGGCTATGATTAACATGGTTGCACAGAAAGGTATAGCGGACCGTTTCCATTTCCCTGGATTTATGCGAGGCAAACAAGTTTATGAATGCTATAAGGATTCCGATGTGTTTGTAATGCCGTCGGTAAGCGAACCATTCGGTATAGCACCATTGGAGGCTATGCAATGCGGCACACCATCTATCATCTCAAAGCAATCAGGATGCGGTGAGATTCTCTCTAAAGTCATAAAAGTGGACTATTGGGATATTTCCGCAATGGCTGATGCCATATACTCTATATGCACAAATAATGGGTTGTTCAAATACTTGCAGGAAGAGGGTCTTAACGAGGTTGACGAAATAACCTGGGAGAAAGTAGGACTGAGAATACGCAAATTGTACGATAATCTAATAGGATAAATCTATCCCCCTAGGACTTAATCACAATAACAACAAATAAAAATAATATAACAATGGGAAAAACTATATGCCTGTATTTTGAGATTCATCAGATAATACATCTCAAACGTTACCGTTTCTTTGAAATCGGCAGAGACCACTACTATTACGACGACTATGAGAACGAGCGTAGTATCAATGATATTGCAGAACGTTCATACATCCCAGCCCTTAAGGCGCTTATCGAGATGGCAAAAGAGAATCCGAAATTCTTCAAGGTCGCACTGTCGCTATCTGGTGTAGGACTTGAACAACTGGAAATGCATGCACCAGCTGTAATCGATTTGCTTCAGGAACTCAACAAGACTGGTGCTGTGGAATTTCTGTGCGAACCATACAGTCACGGACTGGCATCACTCGCCAACGAAGAGTGTTTTACTGAAGACTGCATGAGAATGAAACGTAAGATAAAAGAAGTGTTCGGACAGACCCCGAAAGTATTCCGCAACTCATCCCTTATCTATTCCGACGAAATCGGAGCACAGGTAGCAGCAATGGGATTCAAAGGAATACTCACAGAAGGAGCAAAACATATTCTTGGATGGAAGTCACCACACTTTGTATATAACTGTGCACTGAATCCTAATTTCAAAGTCCTTCTGCGCGATTATAAACTCTCCGACGACATTTCATTGCGTTTCAGTAATCCTAATTGGGATCAGTATCCTCTGTTCGCTGACAAATATATAGATTGGATTGCCAATATGCCAGAAAACGAAGACGTAATCAATATCTTCATGGAACTATGTGCATTGGGTATCTTCCAACCACTGTCAAGCAATATTCTTGACTTCCTCAAGGCCCTGCCTAAATTAGCACAGCAGAAGGGAATATCCTTCTCATGGCCATCAGAACTCTGCAAGATGAAATCTGCAGGCGATATCAATGTGCCTTACAACGTTTCGTGGGTTGATGAAGAAAGAGATACCAGTTGTTGGCTTGGCAATGCCATGCAGCAGGAAGCATTCAATAAACTCTACAGTGTCGCTGACAGAGTAAAGATGTGTACCGACCGCAGACTGAAACAAGACTGGGATTACTTGCAGGCATCAAACAACTTCAGGTTTATGACAACCAAGATTAACAGTGTAGGTATGGATAGAGGAATCTACGACGGTCCGTATGATGCTTTTACAAACTATATGAATATTCTTGCCGATTTCATACTCCGTCTCAACGATTTCTACCCTATAGATATTGAGAACGAGGAACTCAATGCCCTTCTCACCACTATAAAGAATCAGGGTGAAGAAATCGAAGCAAAAGACAGGAAGATTGAGAAACTCCAGAAACAACTGGAGAAGATTAAGGCTGAGGAAGTTAAGGTTGAGAAAAAAGTAGCAATCAAGAAATCTGCAACCAGAAAAACCGAGGCTAAGAAACCTGCAAAGAAATAAATCGCAATAATATACTCTATCCACCAATGAAACATATAATCGCTGCTCTCGCCTGTGCACTGACAATATTCCCAAACCCTGTCTCTGCACAGAAATACAAAGACCCATCACTCTCTCCTCATGAACGTGCTGTTGACCTTCTGAGCCGACTTACACTTGAGGAGAAGTCACAGTTGATGATGCACGAATCACGTGCCATACCACGTCTCGACATCCCTCAGTTCAATTGGTGGAGCGAAGCACTGCATGGAATAGGGCGTAACGGCACCGCAACTGTATTTCCCATCACAGTGGGAATGGCATCGTCCTTTAATGAGGATTTGGTGGAAAAAGTATTTACAGCGACAAGCGATGAGGCAAGGGCAAAGAACAACGTTGCAAGGAAGGAAGGTCATTCACGCCAATATGAAGGACTGTCGTTCTGGACTCCTAATATCAACATCTTCCGCGACCCACGTTGGGGAAGAGGTCAGGAAACATATGGAGAAGACCCATACCTTACCACACAGATGGGACTTGCTGTAGTCAGAGGACTTCAAGGTCCGGAAGATTCCAAATACACCAAACTCTTTGCCTGTGCAAAACATTTTGCCGTTCATAGCGGTCCAGAATGGAACCGCCATAATTTCAATGTAGAACTGCTTCCTCCACGTGATCTCTGGGAAACTTATCTGCCAGCCTTCAAGGCATTGGTCCAGAAAGGGAACGTCAAAGAGGTAATGTGCGCTTATCAACGGCTCGAAGGAGAACCTTGCTGCGGAAACAACCGACTCCTCCAGCAGATTCTTCGTGAGGAATGGGGATTCAAGGGACTCGTCACAAGTGATTGTTGGGCTGTAAACGACTTCTGGAACCCTTATCCGAGAGGACACAAATGGGTGGACGACCAGCCTACTGCTGTATCAAAAGCCGTATTGTCGGGTACTGACTTGGAATGTGGAGTAAGTTACAAAGGCAATCTAGAGGAAGCGGTAGCAGAAGGACTAATAAGTGAAGAACAAATAAATGTCAGTCTGCTGCGTCTTCTTGAAGGTCGTTTCGAATTAGGAGATTTTGATCCAGACGAGTTGGTGGAATGGAGAAAAATTGGCCCAGAGGTGATTGCAAGCGAACAGCATCATCAATTAGCACTCGACATAGCTCACCAATCTATAGTTCTGCTCCAGAACAAATCAGAGTTACTGCCACTTAAGAAAAATATGCGAATAGCCGTTATTGGTCCTAATGCTGCCGACTCCGTAATGCTTTGGGGGAATTATAATGGTTATCCGAAACACACTACTACAATACTCGATGGCATACGTCAGAAAGTAGGAGCAGAGAATGTGACTTACACTTCGGCATGCGGTCATGTGGCAAGGATAATTGCTGATACGTGGTACAACAAACTGCGCGACAATATGGGCCGTGTGGGTATGAGTGCCAAGTACTGGAACAACAGGGATATGGAAGGCGAACCGATTAAACTCAATAACTACCGTACCGAACTTGCCTTCGATAATGGTGGCGCTACAGCATTCTCACAAACGGTAAACCTCACCGATTTTTCTGCGTCATATACAGGTACTATGCGTGCAGACAAGACTGAGGACATCGAACTCATCATCAGTTTTACCGACCGTGCACGAATCATAGTGAATGGCGACACTCTCCTCAATGAATGGGGAGAATATAGTGATGATGTAAGGGAAGTGGCTGTGCCTTTCTCATGTCACAAAGGCCAGACATATAATGTCCAGGTTGACTACTCCCAGGCAACAGGTAGTGCCATTCTCCATTTCAATATGGCAAAGCGCGAAATCCATACTGATGCCGAGATACTCGACATAGCAAAGAATGCTGACGCTGTTGTCTTCGTAGGGGGAATTTCCCCTGCACTCGAGGGTGAGGAACAAATGGTTTATTATGAAGGATTCAAGGGGGGCGACCGTACAGATATCGATTTGCCTAAGGTTCAGCACGAGATAGTCAAATTACTCCACGACGCTGGAAAGAAAGTTGTATTCGTCAACTGTTCAGGAAGTGCAATGGGCCTCTATCCTGAGACCACTAACGCTGATGCGATTGTTCAGGCTTGGTATGGAGGAGAATGTGCAGGTGAAGCATTGGCTGATGTACTCTTCGGAGATTACAACCCTTGCGGAAAACTCCCAATTACATTCTATAAGAGTACCGATGACCTACCCGACTTTCTCGACTACAACATGACCAACCGTACTTACCGTTACTTTACTGGCAAACCACTGTGGCCGTTCGGTTACGGACTCAGTTATACCACATTCAATATAGGTAAGGCAAGTGCCAAGAAAGTAAATATTGACGGTTCTGATTTCAAAGGACTGAAAGTCACTATTCCTGTTGCAAATACAGGTGATAAGAATGGTGCAGAGGTGGTTCAAGTCTATATCCGCAACGATTCCGACCCTCATGGGCCACTCAAGTCTCTGCGTGCATATAAGCGAGTGGAACTCAATCCTGGACAGAAGACAAAGGTGACATTCGTTCTTGATAAGGAGAGTTTCGAGTTCTTCGATGAGGAATCGAATACTATGCGAACACTGCCAGGCAACTACACCATCTTCTACGGTAATAGTTCTGATACACAGTCACAACAATCATTCACCTACACTATAGAAGGAGAACGCTCTCTCTCTCCTACCGCAGATACACAGATACGTATCAATCAAGTTGGATTCCTTCCTTCACAGCAGAAAATCGCTGTAGTTGAAGGGAATCACTCTGCTGACACTCCCCTTTTGCTTGATAAGGAGACAGGTAAAACGGTATTCAAACCTACCATCACATCTGTGAACACATCAACTTTCTCCGATAAACAGCGTACTGCCATAGACTTCAGTCAATTCAGTAAGACAGGTGAATACATCCTCAAAGTAGGAAATGACCAGCAGTTGGTCAAAATCAACGATAATCCTCTTGGGGATATCTCCAAGGCAGCCATCAAGGCATTTTATTTCCAGCGTTCTGGAACAACTATCGACACCCAATATGCAGGACGTTGGAACCGGCCTTTGGGGCATCCCGACACCTTAGTATATATACATCAGTATGCAGCATCTCTGGGACGTCCTGCAGAGAGTACCATATCCTCCCCTTACGGCTGGTATGATGCTGGTGACTACAACAAATACATAGTCAATTCGGCTTATACAATCGGTATAATGCTGCTTGCATACGAGCACAACAAAGATTATTTCGACCATTTGGATATCAATATCCCTGAAAGCAGAGACTCCGATTCTGATCTCCTCGATGAGATATGGTTCAATCTGCGCTGGATGCTCACCATGCAAGATCCGTTCGATGGTGGAGTATATCACAAACTGACAGCTCCGTCGTTCGAGAGTTTTGTCCGTCCTGACCAATGCAAACAAAAACGCTATGTGGTTCAGAAAAGTGTCACTGCCAGTTATGACTATGCTGCCGTGTTGGCACAGTTTGCACGTATAATAAAAGATATGCCTGCAACGTCAAAGTATTACAATATGAGTAACCAACTCCTGGAGTCTGCAAAGAAAGCATTCGATTGGGCTGAGGCAAATCCAAAGGCATTTTATCGTCAGTCGGCAATGAACAACAATTATCGTCCTGCTGTAAGTACAGGTGAATACGGTGATGGAAATGCATCTGACGAGAGATTGTGGGCTGCAACTGAATTATATAAATTGACAGGCGACAGTAAATATGAGAAACTCTCCCACCCTGCCCGACCTGCCAACAAACTCAGCCGTGCTACTTGGGGAAATGTAGCCACTCTCAGCACTTACGAGACTGCATCTTCCAACGATATATCACAGAACATCATCATCAGTTGCTGTGACTCCCTCGTGAAGGCTATGCACAGTGAGAAATCACCATTCCTTTCACCAACAGGCAACAGAGCAAACGATTTTGGTTGGGGATGCCTCTGTGAAGCGTTCTGTATCGATGGAATCACATTGCTCAAGGGGTATTCACTTACTGGCAACAAGAGTTACCTTGATGCAGCCCATGCAAACCTCGACTATATCTTGGGAAGAAACGCAACTGGCTACTGCTATGTTACTGGTTTCGGTACTAAGCCTGTGATGCACCCTCATCATCGTCTTTCTGCATCCGACAATGTTGTTGAACCGATTCCAGGACTTCTTGCAGGTGGTCCTAATCCAGGTCAGCAGGACAAGAGTGACAAACCTTATGTTGAAGGTGGAATGAAATATCCATCCAATATTCCCGATGAATCATACGTGGATCATCAGGAATCGTACACATCAAACGAAATTGCTATCAACTGGAACGGAACACTAGTGGCATTCCTTGGTTGGCTCGATGCTGTTGGCAAATAATAATTATTAATACGCTGTAAGGTTGGGAATGTTTATGAAGAAGATCTGCCATATCACACTCTTGTTGATATCCTGCTCACAAATCATGCTGGCTCAGGATATGCGAACACTCTTGAAATCTATGCCAGAGGGAATATTCCCATTGCTCACTCACAACAACGTACTCGACTTCATTGATTTTCTTGACAGCGACATGAAAGCGGAGGTGACCAACAAATTAGGAGGCAGATCTGAAATGATTCAACTCACTGACTCTACTGCTTCAATAAAGATGACACCTTCCTCTGAAGCCGAACTGCGTATCACAAAAACCGATGGAAAGAAACTCATCTGTATCACCCACATATATCACACATTTACACAAAGCAATTCGTCGGTCACACATTACGATATGGACTGGACAAGGAAAGAAGAAAAGTAAGATACATTGAATAAAAAAAAAGAAGTCGATTATGACTTCTTTTTTGTTGTTACTGCGTAGCGGCTCAAGAACTTATCTACGCGTCCTGCTGTATCGACAAGTTTAGCCTTTCCAGTGTAGAAAGGATGTGAAGTAGAGGAGATTTCCAACTTAACAAGTGGATATTCCTTGCCTTCAAACTCGATAGTCTCGTTGCTCTTGCAAGTTGACTGTGAAAGGAACATATCGCCATTTGACATATCCTTGAATACTACAGGACGATAATTTTCCGGATGGATACCTTTTTTCATTTTTCTAATTTTTTTTATTGTTGTTATACAGTTCAATTTATGTTCTGGTGAACAATAAAATATCTCTCTCTCGAAATTCGGCTGCAAAGATACAACATTTTTTTGTTCCAGCCAAATTTTTCTTGCTTTTCTTGCAAATTTTATTTTTCAGTTATATGGTTAGATTAACTTCACAGCAAAACTGCACAAACACATAACCGAAACATCAATTCATTATAGAGAAGTAATCGACAATTCCTTTGAGGTGGCCTTCTTTATCTACAACAAGAAGGGTATGTATCATATATTTGTGGAAGATGCTCTGTATCTGCGAGAGTTTGGCATCCGGACACACTGTCTTAGGATTAGGTGTCATTACTTCTGACACTGCGACATTGAAGAAATTTTCTTTGGCTCCTTCTACTGCGCGACGTATATCTCCGTCGGTAATGATTCCAAGGATTTTGTCACCATCCATCACCACACCGGTTCCAATCTGTCCTTTGCTGATGAGGATAATAGCATCTGAGAGTTTCATGTCGGGTGGTATGATTGGCAGGTTCTCGGTGTACATCACATCCTTTACCCTTGTAACCAATTTCCTACCGAGTGAACCAGCCGGATGGAACTTGGCAAAGTCCTTCGACTTGAACTGCCTTATTTCCATCAGTACACATGCTATAGCATCTCCCATCGCAAGTGCTGCGGTAGTTGAGGATGTAGGTGCAAGATTGAGCGGACATGCTTCGTGGTCAACCGAGACAGAGATATGGTAATCAGAGTGGCGTGCAAGGAGTGAGTCTGGATTGCCAGTCATAGATACTATAGGTATTTTCTCTTCTTCCAGGAACGACACCATTCGGAGCAAGTCATCGGAATTGCCTGAATTGGATATAAGGAGTGCCACATCGTTTTTGGTTATCATACCCAAATCACCATGAAGGGCATCAAGGGGATTTATATAGAAGGATGGTGTACCTGTACTTGACAGTGTGGCGGCTATCTTTGCCCCCACATGACCAGACTTTCCTACTCCCGATACCACTACGTGTCCTTTACAACTCAGAAGCAGCCCAACGGCCTTCTCGAAGTCTTCATTCATCTGTGGTATCAATGCACTTATGGCATCAGCTTCATCGCGCAGACATTGTTCTGCTATATTGCGTATTTTCATTGTGCGTTAGTTAATATGATTGTTACTCTGTCATCAATCTGCGAACTACAGTCCCAAGATCATGGAGTGGCAGTGTGTTTGGCGCATCACTCAATGCCTCATCGGGTCTTGGATGTACCTCAAAGAAATATCCGTCTGCCCCGAATGCCTTTGCAGCGTAAGCCATCGACGGTATGAATTCACGGTTTCCTCCAGTCTTACCACCAGCAGCACCAGGACGCTGTACGCTGTGTGTACAGTCCATAATAACTGTATCGCTGTATTGGTGCATGAGTGATATATTGCGGAAATCGACAACGAGATTGTTATAGCCATACATATTGCCCCTTTCAGTAAGCCATACCTTTGCATCAGGATTGACCTCCTTGACCTTCTCCAAAGGGTACTTCATATCATCACCACTAAGGAATTGCGCCTTCTTGATATTCACCACCTTACCAGTCTGTGCTGCTGCAACAAGGAGGTCGGTCTGTCGGCACAAGAATGCAGGTATTTGGATTACATCTGCCACCTTGCCCACTGGTTCAGCCTGATAGGCCTCGTGTATATCGGTGAGGATACGCAATCCGTACTCGGACTTTATCTTACCGAGCATATCGAGTCCTTTCTCCATTCCAGGACCACGGTAGGAGTGGATAGATGTGCGGTTGGCCTTATCAAATGACGCCTTGAATATAATATCAAGACCAAGTTCGCTGTTGAGTCTTACCAATTCTTCTGCCACTGTCTTGAGTACGTCGTAGGTCTCGATAACACATGGGCCTGCTATTATTATTGGTTTATTCATAATTACAAAGTTAATGGGTTAATGGGTGTGAAGAATTAAGGGGTTTGTGGTTTTTGGGCAGTTTCCACTCCTGATCCCCTACCCGACAGAAATTCCACTGTGTGTGCCATAATTTCAACTACCTGACGTCGGATACCACTTTTATCATCATAGAATCGGGATTGTATCTTGCCTTCCACAAAGAGTTTGTCGCCTTTGTGAACATATTCCTCTACAAGTTCGGCCTGCTTGTTCCAGAAGATAATATTATGCCATTCTGTTCTCTCTGGCACCTGTGTACCATTCTGGAGTGTATATCCCTTTTCCTTTGTTCCAAGGCTGACAGATGCCACACACGTTCCTGTGTCAAGCCATCTGATTACAGGTTCCTGACCTACATACCCTACCAATGTTGCTCTGTTTAAAGACATATAATTGAAGATTAGAGATTTGAGATTGGAGATTTGTGATTGGAAATTTGTGATAATTGGTTCATAAGCCAATGGTCTGCTATTACCATTGCAGCCATAGATTCCACGATAGGCACAGCACGCTCTACAGGACTGGTGTCGTGACGTCCTTTTACTTCCTTGCGGAGTGTGGCGATAGGTTTGAAAGCAACTCGGAAGTAAATATCCTCACCATTGCTTATTCCTCCCTGAATACCTCCGCTGTGGTTGGTCTCAGTGTGGATTTCACCATTCTCCTCAACGAAATAGTCATTATGCTGCGACCCTCTCATTTCGGCTGCATGGAATCCCTCACCGTATTCGAATCCCTTTACTGCATTGATAGAGAGCATTGCCTTTCCAAGTTCGGCATGGAGTTTATCGAATAATGGTTCGCCAAGTCCTGCAGGGCATCCATTTATGACACATTTTATTATACCCCCAACCGTATCACCTTCCTTTTGCGCCGCTTCGACCTTCTGGAGCCAGTTATCATAGTCCTCCACTTCAGCGGAGATGGTTATCCCGAGGGAATTGAGGATGAGTTTGGCAAAAGCCCCACCAACAACCCTACAAGCTGTTTCCCTTGCTGATGCTCTGCCTCCACCACGATAATCCCTTATGCCATATTTCTCTTGATAGGTAAAATCGGCATGTGACGGACGGAATGTATCCTTCAGGGCTTCGTAGTCAGCACTTCTTGCATCGGTATTGCGAATAATAAATCCAATCGGAGTGCCCAGAGTCTTTCCTTCGAATACGCCAGAAAGGATTTCCACTTTATCATCTTCCTTGCGTTCTGTTGTGTATTTCCCGCTGCCAGGTTTCCTACGGTCTAATTCCGACTGTATGAAATCCCCATCCACAGCGACTCCTGCAGGCATACCATCGATAATACCACCTATGGCAGGTCCATGACTTTCACCGAAAGTAGTAAGACGAAATAATTTACCGAATGTATTCATATGCGGTTATGCGGTTTTATGGTTATGGCACAATTAAATTGTGCCTGTATAGACGCAGACAACACTATTAATGACAATGTCCGCAACCACAATGGTGTTCGTCGCCACAGTTGCAGTCATCATCACAATCACAATCGTGACCACAGCAGCCACAATCACATCCGCCACCACTCATCATCTCAGCCATTCCAGCCACCTCATCAGTAGTTGCAGGACGGTTGGCAACCACTGTACCTACGAAATGCAAGTCCTGACCGGCACGAGGATGGTTGAGGTCGATAGTAACGGCATCATCCTTTATTTCTATTACCGTTCCGTTGAACCTATCCCCATCAGCACCTTGAAGAGGAATGATATTGCCCTCGTAGATATGTTCTGAATCGAACACACCATCCACTTCGAATATCTTCTTATCGACATCGAACATCAGTTCGGGGTTAAATTCTCCATAAGCCTCACTGCAAGGAATGACGAAATCGAACTTCTCGCCAGCCTTCAGTGGTATGGTCTCTTTCTCGAATGCAGGCAACACACATCCCATATTGCTGATAAAGAGGAACGGATGTTCTTCGTTACATTCTTCTACAAGGTCTTCACGAATGTCTTCCTTCTCGTCTGTTACATACAATTTGTACGCTACTGTTATATAGTTATTCTCCATAAAATGATTAAATTTTCTGTTATTGATTACACATAATTGCACAAAGTTAAAACTTTTTTTCTATCTTTGCAAAAAAAATTGACATTATAATGAAAATATACGGATATTTACTTATCATTTTTCTTCTTGTAAGTTGCAACGGAAACCGTCAGAACCAACCAGTAGCAAACGGTTCAGAATCCCCAACACCTGCTGCTGAAAGCGCCAATGTCATAAGAAAGTCAATGCCTTATGTCGGTGATTTTATTATGGTGAACAATATGGGGACGGTGAATGTGGTTTATACCCAAGGTCCGAGTAATATTGAGGTAGAGGGACCAGAGATGTTGGTCAACCTTGTGAAGGTATCGGTTGATAGCGGTGTACTTATAATCAGTATGTCGAATGAGCGCAATAAGGATGTACAGATATTCCAGGGCAACCGGCCAAATGTCACCGCATATGTCTCGAGTCCTAATCTCAATATGGTGGCAGTGTGCAGTGGTGGTGATTTCGTAAGCAAAGGCATAATCACTACCGACAAGATGCATATCGGTTCACTTAGCAATGGGAAGATTGTGATTGACAGTCTTGAGTGTGACGAACTGAAGTTCGAGGTCAACAGTGTAGGAGAAAGCACTATCGGCTGTGCCCGAATCAGTGGTGATTGCCTTATTCTCTCATCTGGCACCGGCAAACTGAGAGTGGAAGATATCGAAGTTGGTGGCAAACTCACCCTCGACGATATTAATAACAGTACACTTTATTGCAAAGGAAAGACCGCCGACCTTGAAATTAATAACCAAGGCAGCGGTCTGTCAGAATTTGAAGGCACTTACCTGACAAAGAATGTCTTCGAAGGTAAAGACGCCTCAGTAATTATCCATTAGAACCGGAATCCGAGTGTTGCCATAATCTGACTATGGTTGTTCTTTATTTCCGTTGGTGTCAATGATATGTCGTCGAAGGCATAGAAATCACCTTTCTGAGAACTGTATTGATAAGTAAGGTCGAAATATCCTGTCTTATATCTGTAACCAAGTCCGAATGTGATACGGTTGGTTGCTTTCCAGTTGGTGTAGTCGGTCTCAGTGAATGGTCCGTCACATGCCAACAGGTTGTATCCTGAATCCTTCATCGGTGCAGAGACATAGTTGTAACCGCAACGTACACTTATTTCGTCGGTTGGCTTCACTTCCATACCCACTCTCAATGTGTGTTGTCCCTGGAGTATTTCTTTCATCATACTATTCTGGTATTCGAAATAATTGGAAGTGCCTCCACCCTTAACACTATATTTGCATGATGCAAGGTCTTGATACTCATAATCCAGACCAACTGCAAAATAATTGTCAACAGTTGTTCCCAGACTGAGTCCGAATTTCCAAGGTGTGCGGAGTCGGTATTCGTATGGATCATAATCTGCCCTGTCGGAATAGAGAAGAGCGTCTGTTGGTCCATAACAGTTGACTTGTGTGCCGTTGATATCCTTCAGATTATACCATATTGGAGTGTGGATATATGCTCCAATGCGGAATGGATTGTCTTCGAATGGTCGGATGATAGTTCCCAGTTTGATGTCCAATCCACTGCCTTTGGTATCGTAGTAGTTATTGAAATCATAATATGTGCCATCGATTCCCAATTCCTCATACTTGGAGTCGCGGCGAGATTCTACATCATACACACCGATAGAACCACCAAAGAAGAACTGATTGCTCACGTTCATTGAGAAGTTCATATCTACAGCCATTGTAGATCCCCAAGTGGCTCTCTGGTAATGTGCTGCGGCAGCCCCTACTCCACTGTATCCAAGCAACTTATGTGTTGTAGGGTCAGACTCGGTGCATACAATTCCATCATACTGGAAATGGTCGTCGTCAACTATATCATCAGTATATACAGGCACACTGAGTGATGATAATGCTCCCCAAGAATCATACGCAAGTGATTGGTTGGCAAGGTCGGCAATCTGGTTAGTCTGGGAGAACACACCATTAAGTCCATTGACATCGGTATCGGTATTCCCGAAGAAATTCTTGGTCTTGTGTATATTCAGACCAAATACCACTCCAGCCACCTTACTGTCCTCATCAGTTGGTATAGGGAGCAATAGTCCGGCTTGGTCTAACGACGCTTTTACCTTATCGGCTCCAAGCACTCCCCCTACTCCACTGATTACTGCACTTGCAGTGATTGAGATTTCTCCTTTTCTGAACATTCCTGTTCCTGCAGGGTTGGTTCCCATTGTACTGATATCACCACCAAGAGCACTCAAAGCCCCTCCCATACCGACATATCTTGATGTTCCGTTCAATTCCTCTGTCGCATATTGTGCTGCATCATACGGTGTCTGTGCATTGACAGCGAGTGATGAACTTGCAATCATTATTGCAATCTGTAATATTCTGCTATACTCTTTCATAATCATCATATTTTGTAAACCATTAAACTATTAAACCATTAAACTATCTACGACCTCCGCCAGCGCTTCCTCCACTACGGCTTCCACCGCCGCCACCGAAACTACCGCCTCCTCCGAAACTACCGCCACTGCTTCTGGATGATGAGGAGAAGGAACTTGAGGTTGATGGGGTATAAGTACTTGTTGTGCGTGAAGTGGTTGTATTGGTACGCTGTGTAGTTGTAGTACGCTGCGTGGTAGTTGGTTGAGTGACTGTCCGCTGCTGTTGGTTTGTACTTGAGTAGCGGTTGGTGTTAGTTCTCTGCGTCGTAGTGTTAGCGTTAGCATTGGAACGTACCGTCTGGCTGTTATTGCGATTGCCGGTTACGGTTGTACGACTATTGGTGACTGCTGTTCTGTTCTGCTGCAACACGGAACTGGTTCTGCCGTTGGTAGTGTAACGACTGCTGCTTGTACGGGTGTAGGAGTTGTTGCCATCACCGATTGTATATGAAGCACGTTCTCTTGTGCCACTTACTCTATTGCCTGACTGAGGGACAGTACCTCTGCTGAGATTGACTGAAGAACGGTTGGCATCGAATGTACCTCTTGAGTTGCTGACTCCTGCCAATGCATTTGTGCGGACATTTGCTCCGAGTGAAGAACCGGCATAGCGGTTGGCTGTTGCGAATGTGCCTCTGTTCCATGAGTTGCTTGCTCTTGCATAGCCACCTGGACCTACAAATCCAGGACCGCCTGGTCCCCATACCGGACCATCCCATATTGGTCGAGGTCCCCAGATGTGCCAAGGGTGAGAATATCCCCACATTGGTCCGTACCAACACGACCAAGGTCCCCATGAGCATCCGAATCCCCAACCGAAATGCCAATAGAACGGATCATAATAGAATGGGTCGTAGAGATAGTCATAGATGCCGTTTACATAAACGAGATCCCAATAATAAGGACTGCTCACGATTGCCAGACTCGGAGAATGAAACCGCAATATCCGACGGGAATATTCATATTCATTTTCTTGGTCATCAATGTCGTACACAGTATCAACTACTTCCTCATCACTGTATGAACCATCGTTATAGGAATAACGTCTGTTGTAATCGTCATCAGAGCGGGAACTGTTGTTATAGACTGACAATGTAGGAGTGCTCGACTGGATAGAATACCCCGACTGACTCTTCTTAGTTGCAGATGTAGTGGTCGTATTCTTCTTTTTAGATGAAGAGGTGAAATACATATCGTCGTCCTGAGCCCTCATCTGGTTTGGGCACAAAACTACGACTGTCATCATAATCAGCAACACTCTTACTGTCTGACTGAGATTCTTTGTTTCAATGATTTGTTTCATGTTCGTTTTGTATTTTATTAGTTAGTTCTGCATTCGTTCAATATAGACGTGTTCATTTTGAATTTCTTGAACTCCATAATTCCTTATCCACTATTTCACGATGCAAAATTACAACTAAACTGACAAGCCATTGGGGGGATTTTTCCTAAAAAGGGATAGGGATTTCCCTATTTGACCAAATATCGGTCACCGGTTTCGTTAAGTATCTTATTGATATAGGCGTCAGGGTAACCCGGTCTGACTGGTGATGCGGCAAATCCTTCCTTGGTACGTATGAAGCGGTCTTTGTCGTCAACCTTCTTTACTACCATATCATTGTGCTTCACGATAATATATTTCATCAGCGAATCCCACACCTTCATCATCTCGTCGGCACATTTCTGCGACGATTCGTTGGCGAAAGTCCGCAGTTCGGCATCTGTCTTATCTGCCAGTTCAGCCACAGAGAGTTTCCTAATCTGCTGGATATGGGTCTGTTCGTATTGGTCACGATAGCGTTTCAGGTCCGGGAATATCTTGCTGTAATAAGGATAAACCATATTAGCCACAGTATTCTGAAGCCAGAATGCTGATTGCCAAGAGAATGTCAGTTCATCCTGAACCCCTTCCACTCTCACAAAACACTTAGGAGCGTCTGCACTGCAATAGACTGGTACATAAGGAGCCATATTGGCATCGTCGTTGGTCCACCAAACCACTCCACCTATCGCATCAGCAAGCCAACTCCTCATCTGTCCTACGAAGGAGAATCCTGTCTGCTGGGTACTTGTAGGACGTTCGTTAAACACTTCCTTGCCGCCCACTTTCTTTGACAGAGGAGATGGTCGGTAAGGCATTTCCCAAGCGCCTGCACCGAGGTCGTTAGTGATATCGAAAGGAGTATCTTCATAGTGGTCACGCATGTCCATCATCACCTCTTCGAGCGACACTTTGGCATTCGGACGCATATACAACGGCATTTCGCTCTGCAAATCACGGCACTGAACATAGTCGAGGTATTTGTCCATACCACTCACGTGATGATTGAAGAAACTCCATACCCTCGCCTCACAATACCTTACCGCACTGAAATCGCTTGGAGCGTATGCATCACGGAAACTGAAGTCTGCATCCTTGCCTGAGAAATATCCCTTTTCCCTTGCAAAACTTATCACATCCTTACTGTACATCACATTCTCCTTAGGGAAATTCTTCAGGAATTTGGTTATTCGGCTCTGGTTGGCATGTGCACAGATATATCCGTCGGGAATCATCACTGCCACCCATACAGCACCTTTACCTCCAGGACCTTTGCCCATCATCTCCATCACCCATGCCTCGTTCTTGTCGCAAATGGAGAATGTCTCTCCCTCACTGCAGTAGCCATATTTCTCAACGAGCGATGTCATCACCTTTATTGCCTCACGGGCTGTCTTACTGCGTTCCAGTGCAATATAAATCAGACTTCCGTAGTCAATGATACCAGTAGAATCAGCCAGTTCCTCTCTGCCCCCGAATGTGGTTTCAGTTACCGACACCTGATTTTCGTTCATCTGCCCCGTAACTCTGTATGTCACAGCAGCCTCAGGTATCTCACCCAGATAGCGGTTGGTGTCCCATTCGTAAATCTTCCTCATCTCCCCTTCCTTGTGGGTTCCACCACTATGCGAATACATAGTGCCGTACATACCATAACTGTCAGCATTATAGGTAACTATCACACTGCCATCAGTCGAGGCTCCTTTGGTAATGAGGAAATTAGTACAAGCCGAAGCACTTTGTCCCTTCCAACCAACTAATGCCACAGCAATTATAAAAGCAATTGATAAATGATATTGTTTCATATTGAGTGTTAATTTTTTATTCTTAATTCTGAATTTTCAATTTGTCCGATCCTGCGGCCTTGAAACTCATGTCAAGTCCTTTTACGGAATGCGTCAAGGCACCTACTGAGATGAAGTCAACTCCAGCCTCAGCATAATCCCTTATTGTGTCGTAGGTAATACCACCCGACGACTCTGTCTCATATCGGCCGCCTATCAGCGTGACAGCCTCACGGGTTTGTTCTGGAGTGAAATTGTCAAGCATGATACGGTCAACACCGCCGAAATTCAGAACTTTTTTCAGTTCCTCCATCCCTCGTACCTCAATCTCAATCTTCAGGTCCTTGCCATTCTCCTCGAGATACTTATGACAACGGCTGATAGCATTCTCTATTCCACCCGCAAAGTCAATATGATTGTCCTTGAGAAGAATCATATCGAAGAGACCGATACGATGGTTCGTACCACCACCTATCTTCACAGCCTCTTTCTCCAGCATTCTCATTCCTGGAGTAGTCTTCCGGGTGTCAAGTACTCGTGTATGAGTGCCCTTCAGCCGCTCCGCATATCGGTGAGTCATAGTTGCTATGCCCGACATCCTCTGAAGGATATTCAGCATCAGTCGTTCAGTCTGCAACAGACTCCTTATCTTCCCCTTCACACTCATCACTATATCGCCAGGCTTCACCTCCTCACCATCGTGAATATACACCTCCACCTCCATCTCAGGATCAAAACGATGGAATACCTCTATCGCGATTTTCTCTCCGGCGAAGATACCCGGCTCCTTAATCATTAGTTTCGACTCACTCACCGCATCCTCTGGAATGCAGCACAAAGTAGTGTGGTCACCATCACCTATATCCTCAGCAAATGCCAAGTCTATGAGGCGGTCGTTTAATTCGTCAACTGATAACATATTACGCCTTATTTATTATTATACATTTACTCTTGAACTCTTTGAACTCTTGAACTCTTTGAACTCTTGAACCTCTTTGAACTCTTGAACTCCTTGAACCTCTTGAACCTCTTGAACCTCAATACTCAAACGGAGAACTGAAGTCCTTCAGATAAGGATGCTTCTTATCCTTCTCCGACAATTCCACATCCTCTGCAGGGATTGGCCACTGAATGCCGACATCTGGATCATCCCACATGATAGCCCCTTCAGCCTCCGGATGGTAGAAATCATCGCATTTATACTGGAACACCGCATCCTCGCTCAGTACGGCAAATCCGTGGGCAAAGCCCTTCGGAACGAAGAACTGACGATGATTGTCCTCCGACATCTCACATGTAACATACCTTCCATACGTAGGCGACCCCTTGCGGATATCCACAGCCACGTCCAGCACCCTACCCTTCACACACCTGACCAATTTACTCTGAGCATAAGGAGGATTCTGGAAATGCAGTCCACGAAGCACGCCGTAACGGCTCCTCGACTCATTATCCTGCACGAAAGTCACATCTACCCCAGTCGCCTCCTTAAACTCCCTAGCATTGAAACTCTCAAAGAAATACCCACGGCTATCACCAAACACCCGCGGCTCGATGATTAAAACGCCTTCAATATCTGTTTTTATTACTTCCATATATTAATTGGGATTTACGCGCGCAATATGCGCGCATAATACGCACAACAGATTGCAAAGTTACTAAAAACAAATGCATTGACCAAACATTTTTGCGATTTTTTTCGATAAATTGTGTCTAAAGAGACTTGCTTACGCGTGAACTGCCATTCTAAGCCATTCCATTGAGGAAAAAGTGAAGTAGTGCCTGCACATTAAGTACCCAAGTGGGTACAGGTGTACAGG
>R15__coassemble_601_pt1 | contig 26475 bp, 21 predicted proteins | sample R15__metabat2_low_PE_001 | metagenome-assembled genome bin R15
GGTAACGTTAAGGTAACGTTAAGGTAAAGATGAAGGGGAGATAAATTTGTGTAGATTGTAAGTTTTTATTAACTTTGCAGAACGAAAGAAATTTCAGGCAAACAGAGAGAGAAAATACAAAACAAGTATACAGGTTTTAATCAAATAAATAAACGATTTATGAAATTCAACGATTACAATTTTGCCGGTAAGAAGGCAATCGTACGTGTGGACTTTAATGTTCCACTTGATGAGAACGGAAAAATTACGGATGACACTCGTATCCGCGGTGCAATGCCAACCCTGAAGCATATCCTCGCTCAAGGTGGAAGTCTGATTATCATGTCACACATGGGCAAACCAAAAGGTAAGGTAAACCCTAAGATGTCGCTCAACCAGATTACTGCCGATGTAGCAGCAGCACTCGGAACAGATGTTAAGTTCGTCAGCGATTGCCAGAAGGCTCAGGAAGCAGCAGCTGCCCTCCAGCCAGGTGAAGCTCTCTTGCTCGAAAACCTCCGTTTCTATCCAGAAGAGGAAGGCAAACCAGTAGGAATTGACAAAGAAGATCCTGCATATGAAGAGGCTAAGAAAGCAATGAAGGCAAGCCAGAAAGAATTCTCAAAAGTACTTGCTTCATACGCAGATTGCTATGTGAACGACGCATTCGGAACTGCTCACAGAAAGCACGCTTCAACAGCAGTTATCGCCGACTATTTTGATGCCGACAACAAGATGTTGGGCCTCCTTATGGAAAAGGAAGTTCAGGCAGTTGACAATGTACTCAGCAATATCAAGCGCCCATTCGTAGCCATCATGGGTGGAAGCAAGGTGTCTTCAAAGATTGGAATTATCGAGAACCTGCTCGGAAAAGTTGACAAACTGATTCTCTGCGGAGGTATGACCTATACTTTCTCAAAGGCTCACGGAGGCGAAATCGGTGATTCAATCGTAGAACTCGACAAACTCGATGTGGCTCTCAACGTTGAGGAAATGGCAAAGAAAAACGGAGTGGAACTCGTGCTCGGCGTTGACTCAGTTTGCTGCACAGGATACGACTTCAAGACATTCTCTGTAAAGCCAGATGCAGAGATTAAGGTGTTCCCATCAAACGCAATACCAGAAGGATGGGACGGACTCGATGCTGGTCCAGAGAGCAGAAAGAAATTCGCTGAAGCCATCAAGGGCGCAAAGACTATCCTTTGGAACGGTCCTGCAGGATGCTTCGAATGTGACGACTTCACTCCAGGTTCACGTGCCGTAGGTGAAGCAGTGGCAGAGGCTACAGCAGAAGGCGCATTCTCACTTATCGGCGGAGGCGACTCAGTGGCTTGTGTACACAAGTTCGGTCTTGAAGACAAAGTAAGTTACATCTCAACAGGCGGTGGTGCACTCCTTGAGGCAATCGAAGGCAAAGTACTGCCAGGAGTTGCCGCAGTGATGTAAGAGAGTCCAGAACTCTTAGAATAATCTATCAGTAGCAATGAGAAAACTGCTCTACATTATACTCCCTGCCATATTGGCGTTATGTGCAAATTGTCAGGGAAGAACAGACAAAACCGATGAGTCAGCATACGACTCATCGGCTTTTCACATTGCCTTACTGCCAATAGATGAATGCCAGCCTTTCCTTCTTGCAGAGTCGGCAGGATTGTACGATTCCCTCGGAATATCAGTACAGATACATAACTACGAAGCAGCGATGGATGCGGACACAGCGCTGATGAATGGATTTGTTCAGATGGGAATATGCGACTCCGTGAAAATGATTAGTCTGCAAGAAAAATGCGATACCATCGATACATTAGTATGTGTGATGAAAGACCATCTTTCACTCTCACTGATTATGTCGGAACAAATAACAGCGAAGAATCTGAAGAAACTGAAAGAGAAAGTAGTTGCATTGACAAGAAACTCATCGCTCGACTATTTTGCCGACAAAATCACAGAAAAGGCAAAACTAACACACGAAGAACTTAACCGTCCACAAATCAATAACATACGACTGCGTAGGCAGATGCAAGGACAGGCTCAGTATGATGGATGCATACTCCCCGAACCTTGGGCAACAGAATGTCTTGACTCAATGAATTTCAGAGTAATCACATCCGACCAATTGTGCCCACTGCAATTCTATGCGGTCGTAAAGAAATCAACTCAAGGCAAACACAAACAAGAGATATCCAAGGTGCTTGAAGCATATAGGATAGCCAAAGAACGCATAGAACTACAAAGAAAGGAGAACCGTGACGACTAACATTTACAACCTGCTCAATGAAGACAAGATTGCAGATGCACTCGATATGCTTCTTTCGAAGACCGAAAGTCTTCACGTCGCAGAGTTCTCTGAAGAATGTCATACACTTAGAAATAACTATGCAGCATATCTGAGAGCCAGAATATCTACAGATATGGCTGATAACGGGGAAGAAAATGATTTTATACAATCAGCATTCTCACTTAACGACAAGATAAACCGTCAAATCCGTCTGCTGAAATCTCCCGACAGCCTTTATGCAAAATCGGTAACAAACCAGGAAAACAATATATTTACAAGGATATGGACTTCGGCCCCTTGGGATGCTGAAGAGGAAAACTATATCAACAATATCACCGAACTCAGCTCAGAACAATATCCATTAATCGTTTCTGCCGTCACAATGGCGTTGAATGAGATGTTTGATATAAGAAAACTCACTTTCCTGTTCAATGCCTGTGAAAGTGAAGACTTGAGGGTGAAAGCAAGAGCGATTATCGGACTTGTAATAATTCTCAGACGATATGACACCCGTTTGGCAAAATATCCTCAGATCCTGACACGCCTCTCGCTGATGTCGGAGAACGAGAAATTTGTAAAGGACATCTTCAGCGCACACGTAGTGCTCCAATACAGTAAACTCACAGATTCTGTATCCGACAAAATGCGCAACGATATAATGCCGGCTCTGCTGAAGAGTACCAATTTCGTGAAGACAGAATTCGGTCTGAAGGAGATTGACGAGGCGCTCAATGGCAAAGGAGAGAACCCAGACTGGGTAAAAAACAATAAAATAAACAAAAAGGCAGAAAAGAAAATGCATCAGATGGTTCAGATGCAGATGGAAGGTGCTGATGTCTATATGACAACATTCAGATATCTTAAAAGCCATTCGTTCTTCAAGACAATGGAGAACTGGTTCAAACCTTTCTCTTTCGATGAACCCGAAATCAACTCTGCTGCTGAAAACAAGATAATACAGAAAATCCTTAAGGCAACACCGTTCTGCGATTCCGATAAGTATTCATTCATTTTCATGATTAACGGAATGGGAGCCAACGGAGCAGAAATGCTTACGAGCCAGATAACCGAACAATTGCCCGATGATATGACGATTGACGAAGTTATTCGTGATGAGGAAAATGAACAGGAGGGTGGGGATACCCTTTTGGTTAAGACTATGAGGAAATATGCTCAGGACTTGTACCGTTTTTTCAATCTTTATGAATGTCACAATCAATTCCTCAATCCATTTGACGCCAATATGTCGAACTTCGTTCCGCTAAACCGCAATACGTTCAAATGCTTCGTGGGCAACGACCAAAACTACGAACATTTGTTGAATTTAGCGGAATTTATGATGCGAAAGGAACTGTATCAAGACTCGTTGCTGATGTTCACCTTCGTAAAGGCACACCAACATTCTTCAGACGCAGATTTGTGGCAGAAAATCGGTTTTTGTCAGCAGAAGACAAAACAATATGATGAGGCTCTGGAAAGTCTGCTTATTGCTGACAGCATATCCCAAAACTCACATTGGAATGCACTGCATATATCACAAGTGGCATTTGAGGTAAGGGATTTTGATACCGCCATAAAATATCTGAAGCAGTTGATGGAAGAGGAACCTGAGAATGTGAAATATATCCTGAAGACGGCAGAGTGCTATTTCGGAAAGGATGATTACTCCCAGGCTACACCTCTTTTATATAAAGCAACATATCTTGATGAAAAATCATTATCTGGACATCAGATGCTTGCATGGGCTTTGCTTATGACTAAATCATATCTTAAAGCGGAAAATGAATACAGAAAATGTGTCGAACTCGGAGATTACTCATCTCAGATAGGCTTAGGACATGTCTTCCTTGCAGAAAAGGATAAAAGTAAAGCATTTGCAGAATACCGCAACGCATATCACACCTATCTTTCGATAGCATCTACTCCAGAGGATGCCAAAGATGCTTTTGAGAAGGATTTTTGGAAAGATACTGAGTATTTGATGAATATTGGTGTTGACAGAAGCAATCTTATGTTGCTGTATAATGCTACTGTACTAACAAATTTGTAAGCACTAACCCTCAATTTTTCATCTTACGATTCTCATCTCCTATCTCTCATCTCTTATCTCTCATCTCCTATCTTTCATCTCCTATCTCTCATTTCCTATCTCCCATCTCCCATCTCCTATCTCTCATCTCCTATCTCTTATCTCATATATCCTATCTCTTATCTATTATCTACCATATCACATATATTATGTATAACATAACCCTGTTCTTCTTCCTCGGTATTGTGTGTTGGAGAAGGTGAAGTAGTGGATGTCGGGGAGGAATTTGATTTCGTAGTCTTCTTCGCTTCTGTAAATTATGGAAATGACGTCGAGGTGGAGTGGGGTTTCCGGGTCGATATGGTAGTAGGCTGTGTAGTATGAGATGGCGTTTTGCAGATGGCGTTGCTTTGTGTAGTTTACTGCTTCTTCTGGGCGGCCATACACTTCTGATACCTTTTGACGTGTCTTTACTTCTATGAAATGGAGTTCGCCATCTTTTCTTGCTACTAAATCGATTTCGCAACCGCGATGTAGGTTCCAGTTGTGATGGAGTATCTGATACCCTTGTTTTGCGATGTAGTCGGCTGCGATTTCCTCACCAGTTTGTCCCAATTCCCAATTGTGTGTCATAGAGTTGATGTTATGGTAAAAAAGAATGTGTAAAAGTGCAAAGATTAGTTGTTATCCTAATGGGTCGTTGAGTTGATGCCAGAGGGTGTCTTTGAGTTTGTCGAGTCCTTCTCCTGTTACTGCGGAGATGAATAGTGTGGTTATTCCTTCTGGTAGGTTTTCTTGTAGCATCTGTCGTATCTCGCTGTCGATGAGGTCGCATTTTGATATGGCGAGTACACGGTCTTTGTCGAGTAGTTCTGGATTGTAGGTGGCGAGTTCGTTGAGCAGGATGTCGTAGTCTTTCTTTATGTCATCTGAGTCGGCTGGTATCATGAAGAGTAATAGTGAGTTGCGCTCTATGTGGCGTAGGAATCGGAGTCCGAGTCCTTTTCCTTGGCTTGCTCCTTCGATGATGCCGGGGATGTCGGCTATGACGAATGATTTGTCGTCTCTGTAGGAGACTATTCCGAGTGATGGTTCGAGTGTGGTGAATGGGTAATTGGCTATTTTGGGTTTTGCTGCTGATACTGATGATACGAGTGTTGATTTTCCCGCATTTGGAAATCCTACCAGTCCTACGTCGGCGAGGAGTTTGAGTTCTAATATTATGTCTTGCTCTTGCCAGGGTTCTCCTGGTTGTGCATATCTTGGTGCTTGGTTTGTTGGTGTGGCGAAGTTGAAGTTGCCTAATCCTCCTCTTCCGCCTTTGAGCAGAATGACTTCTTGTCCGTCATCTATGACTTCGCATATGAATTGATGTGTTTCTGCGTCGAATGCCATTGTTCCTAATGGTACTTCGATGATTTTGTCGCTTCCTTTTTTGCCGGTGCTTTTGTTTTCGTGGCCGTCTTCTCCGTTTTCTGCGAATATGTGTCGTTCGTATCTTAGGTGGAGGAGGGTCCAGTAATTGCGGTTTCCTCGCATTATCACACTTCCGCCGTTTCCTCCGTTCCCGCCATCAGGTCCGCCTTTTGGGATGTATTTTGCCCTGTGCATATGGGCTGATCCTTTGCCTCCTTTGCCTGAGCGGCAGGAGATTTTGACGTAGTCTATGAAGTTGCTTTCTGATGACATGGTTGTGGTGTGTGCGTTGAAATGAAAAATTAAGAATTCGAGAGCAAAAATTATGCTTGTGTGTCGAGGAAATCGAATATTTCCTGTATCATGACTTCTTTGTTGCCTTTCCAAGTGAATGTGTGGCGTATTCCTTCTTTTTCAAACCATTGTGCGAGTGGCTCGGTTTGTTTGTGATAGACTTCGAATCGTGCTTTGATGGTTTCTTCGTTGTCGTCGGCTCGTCCTTGTTCTTTTGCTCTGTTGAGGAGGCGTGCCATAAGGGTTTCTTCGTCGACGATGAGTTCTATCATGTTGCCCATTTGGTGTCCGCGTTCTGCGAGCATTTTCTTCAGTGCTTCTGCCTGTGGTATTGTGCGTGGGAATCCGTCGAAGATGACTCCTTTTCCTGGCTCTTGTGTGTCATATACTTTGGCGAGGATGTCTACCATCAGTTCGTCGGGAACGAGTTGTCCTTTGTCGATGAGTCCTTTGGCGAGTTTGCCGAGTTCGGTGCCGTTTTTTATTTCTGCGCGGAGTACGTCGCCTGTTGAGATATGTCCCATTCCGTACTTGTTGACAATCTCGTCGCTGTAGGTGCCTTTTCCAGAACCTGGTGCACCGAAAATAATTATATTCTTCATTTTTACCTTAAATTTATTGCTGGTTATGTTTTTGTTACTTATTCTTTTACTTTGTAGATGTCTTTGTAGTTTCTTCCGAGGCCGTTATAGTCGAGTCCGTAGCCTACTACGAAGTCGTTTGGAATGTCCATAGCGGAATAATCGACTTTGAGGTCTACTTGTAGTTTTTCTGGCTTTGAGAGCAAGGTGCATATTGCCACTGTCTTTGCTCCTTTGTCTTTGAGGATTGGCACTACGCTTTGCATGGTTATTCCTGTGTCAACTATATCTTCTACTATGATTACGTCTCTTCCTGTGATGTCCACGTTTAGTCCGATTACTTCTTTTACTTTGCCTGTGGTGTCCATGCCTTCATAGGATGAGAACCTCGCAAAATAGATTTCTGGCTGGAATGTGGTGATGTATCTCACTAAATCGGCGGCAAACATAAATGCTCCGTTGAGGATGCATACCATAATTGGTTTTTTGCCCTCATAGTCTTTGTCGAGTTTGCTTGCAACTTTTTTTATGTACTCTTGGATAACATCGTTTGGGATGCTGATGCCGAAATCCTTGTCGGATACGTGGATAATTTCTTCCATAATATATAATGTTTTTTATTTCCGCTACAAAGTTACAGAAAATCTTTGATACTTACAAAATAAATTGAATGTATTGTGCCGATTTTATTTTTGCATTTGTGGTATCTCGTATCTCACATCTCAGCCTTATCTCAGCCTTATCTCAGCCTTATCAAGGGGAATTCTCCCATTCGAATGGGAGAATTGGTAGCGTTAAGGTAACGTTAAGGTAACGTTAAGGTAACGATAAGGTAACGATGAGTATGAGATGTGGCTTTAAGTTGAGCGTATGCGAAAAATTGTGTTGTTGAGTTAAAATAAATAAAAAATTTTGCTTCTGTGCGTGGAATTTATTATCTTTGCATTTTGTTCGAACATAGTTCGAAGTACAAATCCTGTGAAATGTGTAGTTTAAGCAGGATAGATGCAGAAGGAGTTAATCAAAAAATAAGAAATATGGACAAGAACAATGTAAAATCCGCAAATGGAAAACTTGGAATTCTGGTAGTAGGTCTTGGGGCGGTAAGCACAACCTTTATGGCAGGCTTGCTGATGAGCAGGAAAGGACTTGCAAAACCTATCGGTTCGATGGTGGAGTATGATAAAATACGTGTAGGACGTGGTGAGAATAAGCAATATCTCAGTTATCGTGAACTGGTACCTATCGCAGAACTGAAGGATATAGAACTCGGTGCTTGGGATGTATATCCCGCCAATGCATATCAGTCGGCAATGTATGCAGAAGTGCTCCAAGAGAAAGATATCCTACCTGTGAAGGATGAACTGATGGCAATCGTTCCCATGAAGGCAGCCTTCGACAAGAACTTTGCCAAGCGCCTTGACGGTGATAATGTGATGGAGAACCTGACCAGATGGGAGATGACGGAGAGACTTAGAGAAGACATCCATAGGTTTAAGACAGAAAAAGGATGCGAGAGAGTCGTAGTTGCCTGGGCTGCATCGACTGAAATTTATGTGCCGTATAATGAATCGGTGCACGGAACCACCTGCTCACTTGAGCAGGCGATGAAGGATGATGACAGAGTGAACGTGGCACCATCGATGTGCTATGCCTACGCAGCCTTGGTGGAAGGATGTCCGTTTGTTATGGGCGCTCCGAACACGACTGTTGATATACCTGCCATGTGGCAGTTGGCAGAGGAAATGCGTGTGCCTATTGCTGGCAAGGACTTTAAGACAGGGCAGACATTGGTGAAATCCGGTTTTGCACCAATCATAAGCACTCGCTGCCTGGGACTTAACGGATGGTTCTCAACCAATATCCTTGGCAACCGTGACGGACTTGTGCTTGATGAACCCGACAATTTCCGTACAAAGGAAGTCAGCAAACTCTCCACTTTGGAGTCAATACTCGATGCCGACGTTCAGCCAGACCTCTATACAGACTACTACCACAAAGTACGCATCAATTATTATCCACCTCGTGGCGACAACAAGGAAGGGTGGGACAATATCGATATCTTTGGCTGGATGGGCTATCCTATGCAGATAAAGATCAATTTCCTTTGCCGAGACTCAATTCTCGCTGCTCCGTTGCTGATGGACTTGTGTCTCCTCTCTGATTTGGCAATGAGGGCAGGGCGGTATGGGATACAACGTTTCCTGAGTTTCTACCTGAAGAGTCCGATGCACGACTTCACTAAGGGAGAAGTGCCGGTCAACCATCTTTTCCAGCAATATACAATGCTCAAGAATGCCTTGAGAGAGATGGGAGGATACGAGGCAGACGAGGAAGTGGATTAATAAATTAAAAATTAAGAATTAAAATAAAAAACAGGTTAGAGGTAATAAATAGATATGAGGAGTAAGGTTCATATAGATTGTTGTACAGCAATCAGATTTCTGGTTGCTGTAGCGATGTTTACTTTGCTCTCTTTTTCAGCCTTTGCCCAGCAGAAAATCACCGGAACGGTAATAGATGCACGTACCCGTCAGCCACTTGACTATGTAAATGTGTATTACGACAAGAAAGGAGTGGGAGGCCAGACAGATGAGAAAGGCCGGTTCTCAATACCTGAGAATTCCGAGTGGAAGGAACTGACGATATCCTCGATGGGATATATCTCGCAGGTGATAAAGATAAAACCTGGTAAGACAAAGAATATATCCATCAAACTCGTACCTTCACCACATCAGATAAAGGATATAATCATTACGGCAAGTAAGACGAAATACTCGAGGAAAGACAATCCTTCGGTGGAGTTTATGAAGAAAGTTATTGCTCACAAAAAGATGAACGACCTGAAGAGCAAGGACTATTATTCATATTCAAGTTATGAGAAAATTGTTAGTTCCGTAAACAATGTGACCGAAAAAGTACTCGAATCGGGAAAACTAAAGAATTTTGAATTCGTAAAAGATCAGGTGGAACGTTGCCCCGAAACGGGCAAACTTATCCTCCCGCTGACAATGCACGAGAAGGTGACAGACTATTTCTACAGAAAAAGTCCAAAAACCAACAAAGCCATCTTAAGGGCAGATAAGAAACAAGGACTTACAACACTTTTCCAGACAGGTGATATCATGAATACCGCTCTGGAGGATGTGTTTACCGAAGTGAATATATTCGATAACGTATGCCGATTGTTCCAATATCCTTTTACAAGTCCGATTGCCAACAATGCCATCTCTTTCTACAGATATTATATCGAAGACACATTGTATATCGACACCGACAGAGTGATACAAGTTGGGTTTATCGCCAACAACCAGCAAGACCTCGGATTTACCGGGCACTTGTACGTGATGGATGACTCAACATATCAAATCCGCCGAGTGCAGTTGAGAATTCCGGGAAGAAGTGATATCAACTTCGTGGAGAGTATGAATATCTCACAGGATTTCGCCACACTTCCTACCGGAGAAAGGGTAATAATAAAGAATGATATGCTCGTGGAGTTGAAACTTGTGGATCTTATTCCTACTGGAGCATTAGTCCAAAGAACGGTAAGAAACTCCAACTTTATCTTTGACTCCATACCGGATATCACATTGAAACAGATAAAGGGAAGCCTATATACCGACCCAAATGCATCATTAAAGAACGACGAGTATTGGGCTCAGGTGAGAGGAACCGCCGAACTTACCCAGACAGAAAAGAATATGGGTAACTTTATGACCAAACTGAAAAAAGTCAAGGGATTCGGACCTGTACTCTTTGTCTTTAAGACACTCATGGAGAATTTCGTTGAGACCGGCGATTCTACTCACAATTATGTCGATATAGGACCTGTGAACACAGTGGTGTCGTACAACCATTACGATGGCCTGCGTCTTAGGGCATCAGCTTTGACAAATGCCAATCTCTCACCACATCTCTTTGCAAAAGGATATTTGGCTTATGGAGTACAGACAAAGCAAATATATGGTCAGGGACAACTTATTTACTCATTCCGAGACAACAGTTACCTCCCTCAGGAATTTCCGAGAAACGACATCTCGCTGACATATATGAACGATATTATCAGCCCGTTCGATCAATTCATCAAGACAGATAAGGATAATATGTTCCTTTCGCTGAAATCAGGAACGAGCGACCAGTTCAGTCATCTGGACAGGTGGACCGTGAAATATCAGCGGGAATTTGAGAGTGGACTGAGTTATTCCGGCGAATTTCGGAGAACCAAGAGCACACCTGTTGATAAACTATTCTATCAATCACTTGACGGTGGAGCACAACCAGTAAACGATCCAACAAAGTGGATAGACAATATGACCACGAGCGAGTTCACAGCCTCATTCACTTTCGAACCAGGAGCATTATACTCCAACACCAAGCAGCGACGTCTGAAAATGAATAAGGATGCTCCAATCATTACCCTTTCCCACACATTTGGCATCAACGGACTGTTTGGAAGCGATTATTCATATAATATTTCCGAACTGAATATATTCAAGCGGATATGGCTCCCACATGCATGGGGAAGGATGGACGTGAATTTCAGAGCCGGAGCACAGTGGAACAAAGTACCATATCCGATGCTTCTGCAAGCACCAGCCAATCAGTCGTATATCATTCAGCAAAACACTTTTGAGATGGTCAATTCATTGGAGTTCCTCAACGACAGATACGCCTTGATGTTCTTTGACTGGAATCTCAACGGAAAACTATTCAACAGAATCCCTCTGCTTCAACGACTCAAATGGAGGGAATTTGTTGGATTCAATATAATGATGGCAACTCTCACAGATAAGAACAATCCAGCCACGTCGAATTACACCGACAGCGACCTGCTCTATTTCCCAGGACATTTCAACGACGCCGGAGAATATGAAAGCAATACATACAGGATGGACTGGGATAGGCCATATATGGAGGCAAGATTTGGTATTTCAAATATATTCAAATTGTTCCATATAGAGGCAGTGCGCCGATTGAGTTATCTCGACAATGACAATGCAAAAAAATGGGGATTCCGATTAATGATAAAAATGCAGTTCTAGAATGATGTCGTGGACTAATATATATAATAGAAACAACCGAACACCAAGTGGATATGGAACCATATGGGCGATGCTCTTGATGGTTCTGATTGTGCTTGATAGTGCGGACTCCATGGCCCAAACATCAACGGAACAACCCGCATTCAATCGTAAGACGCTGATAAAGGAGGTTCGTTCCAAAGTGAAGGCTACACAATACACAGATGCTGATGCTACATTGAAAAAAGCATTCAAAGAACATCCTGACCTTGAGATAGATGATGAACTGAATTTCATGGAAATGAATGTTCAGGATAAATTAATAGAGGCAGAGAACAGGAAGATATTTCTTAACAACAGACCCGATACAGCCAAGTATTTCTCTTACATATATGAACTGTACACATATGGTATGGCGATAAGTCTGGACAGTAAGAAATATTCCAAGCAGGTAACCCAGGCACTGTCCCGTTATCGCAACAATCTGTTAAGCGCAGGGAAATTCCATTATAAAAAGTCCCAGTATGCAGAAGCATACAAATATCTCGATAGGTACCTGACTACCAATCACCACCCAGCCCTGACACGAAACCCCGAATATCAAGCCGACACAGATACGGTAGAACTTTCGAAATTTGCCGTAGTTTCAGCATTCGGCAACAAACAATATGCAGATGTGTCGAAATATATGCTGGATGCTTTGGCTGATTCTGTCAATCAGCAGCAATTGCTTGAAATAGGAGCCAAATCAGCAGTAGAACTCAAGGACACGGTATCTGCCCTGTCATATATGTGGCAAGGACGTATGAATGACCCGATGAACGACTATTTCTGTTATTCTCTGTTAGACTATTATTCCGATCAGCGAGATTATTCAGTGGTCTATGAACTTGCTACCGACACATATAAATATTTGCCCGAGCCAATCGATAGCGTGAAAGCATTCCGCCTATTATATATAAAAGGTAAGGCAGAGGAAATCCTGCAAAAGGAAGACTCCGCCTTGACCACCTTCGCTTTGGCATCCGCATATAATCCGTCAGACCCAAGAACATATAAAAGTATAGGCGGTATCTATCTAAGAAAAGCTCACTCACTAAGTGAACAGAATACGGCTTTGCTTCCTCGAAGTGCCGAGTATAAGAAAGTGAAGGCACAGTTGGATTCCTACTACCAATCAGCAGCAACAGCATTCGAAAAGGTAAGTGAACTCCAGCGCGATGATACATCCCAGTGGTTACTTGAACTACGTGAATGTTACTATAAACTAAATAAAGGAAAAGAATTAAAAAAACTTGAACAATATGAATAGGAAAAACTTGTATTCGGCAGTTATTCTGCTAGTGTCTTTGTTCGCATTCTCAGCAAATATCTCAGCAAAGAAGTATCCAGTAATAAAATTTGAGGCCACAACTATCGATCTCGGCACTTTCTCTCAGGATGAACCAGTAAGGAAGTGTGTGTTCAAATTCACCAATGTCGGTAAGGCTCCATTGATTATCAATTATGTCCACCCATCATGTGGATGTACAGTTGCAGAATACCCAAAGGACCCTATTGCTCCAGGGGCTTCAGGTGAAATCTCAGTCACCTATGACGGTAGTGGTAAAATGCCAGGCAACTTCAGCAAATACGTACAGGTGTTCACCAATTGCAAGGACGACCTCACACGTATTTTCATCAAGGGCTATATGAGTGCTCTGCATCCTTCAGACATTAAGACAGAAGAACAACAGCAAAAGTAGAGATATCAGTCTTTGTAGAAGTCGATATTCTCGATGGTGAGAAGTTGTATCGCAACATAATTGATGACATTCTGTTTCATCTTCAATACCGTTGCGTTGAATGTTGATCTGAATGAGTTGAGGCCTTGTTTTTGCGGTTGTTGGGCTATTAGGAATTCCACTTCCCCTTTCTTAAGGCACTCCACATTCCTTTCAATTGCATCATATCCCAAGAGAGTGACATGAGGATATTCCGGCATCTCGTTTTTGAGGAAATTGCCTATCAGATGGATTGATGAGTTGAAGGTAAGACCATACCGTATGTCTTTGTTTTGGGTGAAGAATTGGCGCAGTGCTTTCTTCATTCCATCAGTATCATAAACATATAGGTTCTCAGTGATAATCTCCGTCTCTGGACTATGAGCCTTCACATATTCGCGGAACCCTGTTTCCCTGTCTAATTGTTGTCGGCTTGCTACTCGTCCTTCACCCATCAGTTTGAAGAGCGCAATTTTGTTAGCCTTACCAGCAGCCATAAGCATTATTTTCGCGGAGAACTCACCACTCCGTTTTGAGTCCTGACCATAAAATGATATTGGATTGAAATCAGCCCAATAGGAGTCGAGCAGAGAATAGGGGATACGGAGTTCTTCAAGTCTGGCTACGAACTTTGCCATAATCTTGTGGTTGAAGATAGGTCCGATGATAATGGCGAAAGGTTCGGTGGCAATTGCTTCTTTTGCCTTGGCTTCAAAAGTCTCATCGTTGAATTGGTCATACGTGAAAATCTGGAAATCAATCTTGAAATCTCCAAATCGGCTCACACCTTCCTTCAGACCAGTCTCAACTCTCGCCCAATAGCCATCGGGTTCATGCATTGGAAGTATGGCAGCAAATTTATAAACTTTATTGCTTGCCAAAGCGCTGGCATAGTGATTGGGCACATAGTCGATTTCTTCCAATACTTGCTGAACTTTCTTCATTGCAAGTTTCGACACATTGCTCCTACCGTGAATTACTCTGTCAACAGTCCCTACCGACACCCCGGCCATAGCGGCGATATCCTTGATTCTTATCTTAGACGAATAGCTCATTTTTGATTACTAAATGTAAAAAATGCTTATTTACCTTAAAAAGTTCTGCAAAATTATGAATAAATTTTGAATTTTCACTAACTTTGCGCAAAATTATTTATGATGGACAGTAAAATTGATGCTCAAAACGAACCTTTTTATATTTATCGAGGTGTTGGAAAATGCTTCTCAAAAGGTATAAGTTTGTTTACCGACAATTTTAAATTTTTCTTCAGATATCTATGGCCCATATCTCTGGTATGCGCATTGATTTTCACAATACTCAACCAACTGCAGTTGTTTCCTTATGATATAGCATTGAGCGAACACGAACAGTTCAAGACCTATTATTCTATTGTGGTAACATTATTGTATGTTGCCGTTTATTGTGTATATCTGTCCTATGTGTATGCCCTGATAAAACTTCATGTATCCACTTATGACCTGTCGACATTATCGTATAAATTTGTCATAGCGGAGTCAATGCAGAATATGAAATCATTATTTGCTCTCTATGCATTATTTATTTTGCTTGCAGCACTCACATCGGTATTGTTCCCATTAATAGCAGTAGCCCTTCTTCCAGTACTCCCTTGTCTTATGTTGAGCGGCAAACGTTTTTGGAAAGCCTTATTATCAGGATTTTGTTTGGGAGGCAGGTACTATTTCCGGTGTCTTTCCATGGCGCTGTTGCTCCTCTTCACTGTGGGGATAATCTTTTTTCTTGTAGGCAGTCCATTAATTGTGTTTTATATGATAGACTTGTCTGAAAATATGGAATTAAGTATGGGCGTTTCGGTAGATACTCCTTATATATATTATTATATAGTTCCTGCTGGTACATTAGCCATTACTTTCCTCTCATTGTTTATTTCTGTTGCATTTTATACATCCGTAGCATATTTATACGCATCACTTCAAGTCGCTTATGAAGAAAAACTTACCTCTCTTGGAAGAGATTGAAATACAATCTGTCGCAGCCGAAGGAAAATCAGTTGCAAGAGTTGATGATAAAGTAGTATTCGTGCCATACGTTGTTCCTGGCGATATTGTTGATTTACAAGTTAAACGCAAGAAACATAGTTACATGGAGGCCGTTGCGGTGAAATTCCATCGTCTGTCCCCATTGCGTGCTCAACCATTCTGTGCTCATTACGGAGTCTGTGGCGGATGCAAGTGGCAATGTCTCAAGTACGAAGAGCAACTGAAAGCGAAGCAGCAACAAGTTGTAGATTGTCTTACCCGTATAGGCCATCTTACTTTGCCAGAAGTTTCTCCTATACTCGGTAGTGAGAAGACAACAGCTTATCGCAATAAACTTGAGTTTGGCTTTTCTGACCGTCGTTGGAGGGTAAACCGACCTGAAGATTCTTCTGATAGTTCAGAAGGTGAAGGCTCCGGTGATGCTCTCGGCTTCCATATCGCAGGTGCATTTGATAAGATTCTTGACATTACAGAATGCCATCTGATGGATACTGTTCAGAATTCCATACGCAACGAGATACGCGACTATGCCATCCGCAATCATTTGGTGTTTTACGACCTTAGGAACAACACTGGACTTCTGCGTTCTATGATGGTACGCCTTGCTGTCAATGGCCTAATGGTGCTCATCCAATTCCGTATAGAAAATCAGGAAGAACATAAGCAGGCTATGGATCTCATGCAGTTTGTCGCCGATAGATTCCCACAGATAACATCGTTGCTTTATGTTGACAACCACAAAGGCAACGACACGTTTGCCGATCAGCAGATAATCGTATATAAAGGTGAAGATCATATAATAGAGGAGATGGAAGACCTCCAGTTCAAGGTCGGACCGAAATCCTTTTATCAGACCAATACCGACCAGGCGTATGTGCTTTATAGCGTAGTGCGAAGTTTTGCCCAACTCACAGGCAATGAACTTGTTTACGACCTTTATACAGGCACAGGTACCATAGCCCATTTCCTCAGTCGTCAGGCTCGTCAGGTAGTGGGGATAGAATATGTTCCGGAAGCCATTGAAGATGCCAAGGTTAATTCCTCCCTCAATCATATCAGCAATTCACTTTTTTATGCTGGTGATATGAAAGATATACTTACTGATGATTTTATCAGCCAGCATGGTCGTCCTGATGTAATAGTGACCGACCCTCCACGTGCAGGAATGCATAAGGACGTTATAAAGGTCATTCTCAAGGCAGCCCCAGAAAAAATTGTGTATGTGAGTTGTAATCCCGCAACTCAGGCACGCGACCTTGAAATGCTGACGGGTGGGGTAGAAGTCTTCTCCGACAAAGATTCCGACCACACGACTTCGCTTCCGCAATATATTATCGAACGTGTACAGCCAGTTGATATGTTTCCGCATACCCAACACGTGGAAAATGTGGTTTTACTCACAAAAAAGCACTAAAAATACTTAAGAATAAAATTTCTTCTCTTGTATTTGCCTTTTTTTTATTAACTTTGCAATTTGGAATAAATTGCGGAATAAAATTGAGGCGTAGTTTCTACATATTGATAGTGATAGCGGTCAGCGTATTGTGTGTACAATGCGGTTCTTCTGCATTGTTTGTAGGCAACACTAAAAAGGCCGATACCATTATAACCGCAGGCAATGCCTCTTTCCGCGGATTCGAAGATGCAACATCGCCAAATATAGTGTCTTCAGATACAGATATCACAGATATTGTTGAAATTCCTATCGTAAGGAATGATTCTGTGGATATTATTCGCCAGGCTCAGAATCCATCCCAGTCTCAGGACTCTACGGCTTCACAATCATTGCCAGCCGACACTCTTACAGAGAGTGAACGCGAACTTGCAGAACTGGACTCCATCCGCCGCGCTTTCAACCTTGAGCATAACCTCCAACTCGATGAATATGGCAATCCCAAATACACCCAGTGGAACGACTCAATAGCCGCCGTCGAGGATTCCATAAGCCGTACAAAGAAAAAAAGCGCACTCGACGATCCTGTGTCCTACGAGGCAAAAGACTCTATAGTTTTCCTCGTAAACTCACTCCAACCACAGGATTCATCCTCTGTGCAGCAAAAAGACAGTAAGATAGCAGTGCTTTATGGCGAAGGAAAAGTGAACTACCAGGACATCGAACTGACCTCCGAACAGATTACCATCAACCTTGACAGCTCGATTGTGCATGCAGTAGGTGTGCGCGATTCTTTAGGCAAATGGAATGGCTCACCAGTATTCAAGCAGAGCGAAGACGTTTATGAATCCGAGTCGATGGATTATAATTTCAGTACCCAGAAAGGATTTATACACAATGTCTATACCACTCAGGAAGAGGGATATCTGCGCGGTACCGACTCAAAGAAAGGTCAGGACAATACCATATATCTGCGTCATGGAACCTACACCACCTGCGACAAAGAACATCCACATTTCTATATAGCCATGAGCCGCGCTAAAGTGCGCACAGGTAAAGATGTGACTTCAGGCCCATTCTGGCTCGTAGTTGAAGACGTACCTATACCATTCGCTTTGCCGTTTGCTTATTTTCCATTCACAAGTTCTTATTCGTCAGGAATCATAATGCCGTCTTATGGAGATGACTCTTCAAAAGGATTTTATCTCAGGGATGGAGGATATTATTTCGCCATCAATGATAATATGGATCTCAAACTCACAGGCGAAATATTCACTAAAGGCTCGTGGGGACTTGCTGCACAGACTACATACAACAAGCGCTACAAGCATTCAGGCAATTTCTATATCAACTATCAAGTGTCAAAGGAAGGCGAAGAAAATCTGCCTGACTTTTCCCAGGTAGAGAACTTCAAGATACAGTGGACCCACCGCCAGGACAGTAAGGCACATCCAAACAGCTCATTCTCAGCAAGTGTCAACTTCGCTACACAGAGTTATGAGCAGAACAACTTCTCTTCTCGCTACAATCCTTCTACATACAGCCAGAGTACCCGTACTTCCAGTGTCAGTTACTCACGCTCATTTCCAAAGTTAGGACTTTCGATATCTTCCAGTTTCAATATATCACAGAATATGCGTGATTCCACACTTGCACTTACCCTCCCTAGCCTCAGCATATCCCTCAGCCGTTTTTATCCGTTCAAACGCAGTAAGATGGTAGGCAAGGAACGTTGGTATGAAAAGATAGCAATGAACTATACTGGAACCCTATCCAACAGCATTACCACCAAGGAGGATCAGTTACTCAAGTCCAGTCTGCTCAAAGACTGGAACAACGGAATGAAGCACTCCATCCCAATCTCGGCCTCTTTCAGCATACTCAAATATATCAATATTACCCCTTCCCTCAATTACACCTCACGTTGGTACACCCACAAGATAGAACAATCGTGGGACAAGACCAACCAGAAGGTGATGAACGATACCATCTATGGTTTCAACCGAGTTTGGGATTATAACCTCAGTGTGGCAGCCAACACTAAAGTCTTTCTTTTCTTCCAACCAAATAAGAAAGTATTCGGAGATAAGGTTCAGATGATACGTCATGTCATCACTCCGACCATCAGTTTCAGTTATGCACCCGATTTCAGTTCCAGCCGCTATGGTTATTACTCTACATATACAAAGACCGATCTCGACGGCAACGTATCACTCGTAGAATATTCGCTCTACAACGGTTCGCTCTATGGTACTCCATCGAAGGGAAAGACAGGGTCAATCTCTTTTGACCTCGGCAACAATATAGAGGCAAAGATAAAGAACTCCAACGACTCCATAAAGAAAGTAAGTATCATCGACGAACTCGGAGCGTCGCTCTCCTATAATATGGCGGCCAAAACCCAGCCGTGGAGTAACCTTAGCACCCGTCTCAGACTTAAATGGGGAAAATTCACTCTTAATGTCAATGCCGTATTCAATACCTACGCCTATGAATTCGACAAAAACGGAAATGTAGTGGTAGGAAACCGCACAGAATGGTCGTATGGACGGTTCGGACGATTCCAGGGACTGAGCAAGAACCTCAGTTTCACCTTCAACAACAGCACCCTGAAAAACCTCAAGGAGAAATGGAACAAACTGCTTGGCAAGGAAACACGCGAGAAAGATAAGGGCGATAACGAAGATGATAACGAAGATGATAACGAAGACGATAACGAGGATGTATCTCCGGATGAATTGGCAGAAGACTCCAAGGAATCCCCTAATGCCGATAAGGAATCATCCACACTCGACTCCGATGGGTATATGAATATCAAGATGCCATGGTCATTCTCCATATCCTACGGTATATCAATGGCAGAGGACAGGACAGCCGACATCAATATCCGCACAATGCGATATCCGTACAAGTTTACCCACAACCTCAACTGTTCCGGAAGTCTCAGGCTCTCCTCAAATTGGAATGTCAGTTTCTCCTCGGGATGGGATTTCACGATGAACAAACTCGCAATGACCTCTGTCAATATAAGCCGTGATATGCATTGCTTCAATATAGCAGCAGGAATGGTGTTTGGCACCTTCACATCCTACAATATCACCCTCCGAGCCAATGCCAGCACCCTCACAGATGCCCTCAAGTACGACAAACGAAGCAGTTATGCCAATACAATACAATGGTACTAAAGGAATGAAAAATTAAAAATGCAAAATTAAAATTAGCAAATAGTAAATAACCAAATGACCAAATAAATTGTAAATCCGTAAAAAGTAAATAATATTATGCCAACCGACAACAAGAAAAAACCAATGTCATTTGAAGACGAGATCGAGATGCTGGAACGCAAGTACAGCCGTAAAAAGAAAGTCTCCAAGGAAGTTAAAGATGTTTCTCCTGAAACTACTCCTGAATCCGCTACAGCCGATACAGTTCCATTAGAGCAGCAGGCAGATGCTGCTCCTACAGAAGAACCGGTTGAAACAGAATCCACTCCAAAGGATGACGTAAATGTTCCTGCCGCTGATAACGAGAACGACAGCGAAGACGAGAACGACAGCGATGATCTCGATGAATTTGCAGCTTCCAATCCTGCTCCCCACAAGAAAGGAAAGCGTAAGAAAAGCGATATTGAGGCACGGCGTACCAATCCGGAGAAAATGCTCCTCGAAGACCTCACCAAAGCCACCGTTTGGCTACTTGATGAGCGCCAACTCTTCCGTATGTACTCAGAAGGAAGGCGCCGCGATACATTCTCAGAGAATGAGGTGCACTATATGAATATCATACGTCCAGTATTCGATATGCAGTTCTTTGATATGAATAATACAGAAAAGTACAACGACTTCCAGCAGCAGGGATACTTCATCTCCCAATTCCCTATCAACAACTCAGCCAATGCCGTTGCCATACTGCGCCGACCGATTAAGAAGATTACAGATATATCACTCGAGAATATCTATTATATCGACCCAATCTCACTCCTCAAACTCATTGACGACAATATGGGTACAGGATGGCAGGGACTTCCGCTCTATCTGCAGGACATTATTATGGCAGGGTTTAATGTTGATTGCACTATAATGCCACCATCGGCACTCCACAGACCTGGAGGCATCATCGACCGACGCAAGGAAGATGGTTATGAGGTACTTGAAATCGCTCGTGGAGGTTGGACCGAGGCTGTGTTCGTCAAGTCAAAACCAAAGATGGAGAAAATCCACTTCGAAGTGATTTCCGACAAGCCTACTAAGAAAAAGAAAATCCACGACGATGAAGAAGAGGAAAACTATGACGATGATGAAGAACTTGAGGATGAGGAGATTGACGATGCAGAAGATGATGAGGACGAAGACGACAACGAAAACGACAACGAAGACTTCGACGAAACCGATGACGAAGACTTTGATGAAACTGACACTCCTATTGAAGATATCGACGAAATAGCAACCGCTGTCAGTGACGAAGAGGAGTAAACGCTACGTTCCTCATCTTTCCTCTCAGTAGGGTAGGTGAGGAACTTATTCCTTCAAAGTGGCAGTTAGTGATGTGAATGTTTTCCACATTACATGAATCTTGCAGTGCATCGATAAACACACCGTATTTGCTACTATCAGAATTTACGTTTTCAAGATATATGTTCCTTACCATTGGATAAAAACCGCGTTGAGACTGTTCGTTCGGTTCATATACCAGATTTATCTTCAGGATAGCCTCCTTACATTTGCCCACACGCACATTCCTCACATACACCCCATCAGTTACACCGCCGCGGCAAGTGTTCGTCTTTATGCGTATCACCCTTTCCAGGTTCGGACTGTCCATATCACAGTCTTCTACGAATATGTTTCCAGCCCCACCGCTTATCTCACTTCCTATCACTACACCACCGTGACCATTCTGCATCTTGCAGTTCCTCACAATGATATTTTCCGACGGAGTGGCTATACGTCTTCCGTCAGCATTCCTCCCGCTTTTGATGGCTATGCAGTCGTCGCCAGTATTGAAGAAACAATTCTCTATCAGCACCCCGTTACACGACTCAGGGTCACATCCGTCACCGTTCGGACCTTCGTTCTCCACCTTCACACCTCTGATAGTGATATTCTTGCTCAGCAGCGGATGGATTACCCAGAACGGTGAATCGAGAATAGTGACATCCTCTATCAGAACCCCCTCGCACTCCATGAAATTCAACATCTGAGGCCGCAGACCTTTTCCTTTTCCGAATATACGCTGCTCCACAGGCACACCTTCGTCGCTCATTTTCAGCAAGTCAGAGCGGCTGCCGTATTTCTGCGATTCCCGGGTTGATTCCGTCCATCCATATCGAGGTGAACCGCACATCTGCCACCAGTTTTCGTTCGATGCCATACCATTCAGAGTCCCTTTGCCCGTTAAGGCCACATTGGTACATTTCTCAGCATAAACAAGCGGCGAGTAGTTATACAGGTCCAGTCCCTCCCAGTGAGTATGTACGAGCGGATAGAGGTCAGTATCTGTAGAGAAGAGTAGGGTAGCCCCCTCTTCTATGTGCAGGTTCACATTGCTCTTCAAGGCAATAGCACCAGTCGTCCACGTTCCTTGTGGAACCACAACCCTTCCGCCGCCAGACTTTGAGCATTTCTCGATGGCTTTATTGATTGCCTTCTGGTTCTTTGCAGCCGAACCGTTTTGCGAAGCACCATATTTAGTGATGATGAAATCCCTGTTAGGAAACTCAGGTGCCTTGATTGACTCCTCGATACGCTTGTAAGTGGTTTCCCACACATCCTCCTGTGCCCAGCAGCCTAATGCCTGCGCTACAACGATAACTAAAACGAATAATTTGTTCATTGTTCTTATTTTGCGGTTATTCTAGATATTCTAGTTGTGCTAGATATTCTAGGAATTATAGATTTTTTATTTTTGTCATTGTTAATGTCTCAAACGCCTTCGGCAGGTATTCCACTATATCGCTGGCGATGAGTGATATTTCCCCCTTGTCATCTTTAGCCAAGTCACCGGCAAGTCCGTGGATATACACCCCAATTATGGCAGCATCCTCTGCGATGTATCCTTGCGCAAGCAGAGCGAGAATCACCCCAGTCAGCACATCACCGCTCCCAGCCGTAGCCATACCAGCGTTGCCAGTAGGGTTTACGTATATAGCCCCATCGGCAGTGACAATACGGCTCCGATGTCCCTTCATCACTATGTTTACCCCCCTGCCCGTAGCCAACTCAAGAGTCTTCTCCAGTTCCTCTTCCTCATCAGCCGTAGCGCCAATAAGACCCCTCAGTTCCTTCTTGTGAGGAGTGAGAATTGTTGAAGACGGAAGCAGTTCCATCCATTCTGGGTGCATACCGAGAATGTTAAGTCCGTCAGCATCAACTACCATCGGAACGGACGCCCCTTCCATTTGCTGACGGAAAGCCTTCTGAGTCGCTTGTTCCAGTCCGATGCCGCAGCCTATGCCAAGTGCGCTGTATGGTTCCAAGTCGAGTGGGCTGGAAAACCAGTCGCAGTCGTTCTCTATGTCAAGAATAGCCTCGGGCAGACCGATTTGCAGGATTATTCTGTTTGCCTCAGGTGTACGGATAGTCAGTTTTCCTATGCCGCTTCTCATCGCTGCCTTTCCCGCCAGGATGGCAGCACCAGCCATACCACTCTTACCAGCCACCAGCACCCCATGCCCGAAGCACCCCTTATGGCTCATCGGGTCCCGAGGTCTCAGTCTGCCAGCGATATCTTCCGCTGCTAACTCCTTCCACTCGTGGGTGGTTGATATGCTCCCTGTCATGATAGGTATAAGTTGTAAAATTATGGCGCAAAAATAGCAATTTTTTTGTGAATGGCAAAATAAAACTAACTTCACCGAGTTTTTTAGCAAAGTAAACCATACCCAAAAACTTTGCAAGACCTACCCCTTGCAGCGAGATGATATACCCTTCGCAGCAAGATAATATACCCACCGCTCAGGTATCTTATGCGGTATGCGTTAACAACTTTGTGAAGCTGTGCGCACAACTTGACCAAGTTGTGAAAGCGACTTGACCAAGTTGTAAACGTGACTTGACCAAATTGTGAAAACATACCATATTATTTGGTCAAGTCGAATATATGGTGCAGCTCTGCAACTGGTATATCGCAATAAGCAGAAACATATGGCTGACAAATTAAGAAGACCCACCTAAATCCTCCCTGATGGGAAGACTGAGGTGGGCCTCCAATATTAAAAAACCTCCCGAAGGAGGTTCTTTGTTATTTGTTCAGTGCAAGTGCTACGTTGACGGCACATGCTACCGTGCAACCTACCATTGGGTTGTTGCCGATTCCGAGGAATCCCATCATCTCTACGTGTGCAGGAACTGATGAAGAACCAGCGAACTGAGCATCGGAGTGCATACGTCCGAGAGTGTCGGTCATGCCGTAAGATGCAGGTCCGGCTGCCATATTGTCTGGGTGGAGTGTGCGACCTGTACCACCACCTGATGCAACTGAGAAATATGGTTTGCCTGCGAGTACACGTTCTTTCTTGTATGTACCTGCTACAGGGTGCTGGAAGCGGGTAGGGTTGGTGGAGTTGCCTGTGATGCTGACATCTACATCTTCCTTCCACATGATGGCTACGCCTTCGCGTACGTCGTCGGCTCCGTAGCAATTAACCTTTGCACGTGGACCGTCAGAGTATGGAGTACGTTTTACTTCCTTCACTTCGCCTGTGTAGTAGTCGAACTGAGTCTGTACGTATGTGAATCCGTTGATACGGCTGATAATCATGGCAGCATCTTTTCCGAGTCCGTTGAGGATGACGCGGAGCGGGTTCTTGCGTACTTTGTTTGCCATTTCGGCAATCTTGATTGCTCCTTCTGCGGCAGCGAATGACTCGTGGCCTGCGAGGAATGCGAAGCACTGTGTCTCTTCGCGGAGCAGACGTGCAGCGAGGTTTCCGTGTCCGAGACCTACCTTACGGTCGTCGGCTACACTGCCTGGGATACAGAATGCCTGGAGACCGATACCGATGGCTTCAGCAGCGTCGGCTGCTACTTTGCATCCTTTCTTTATAGCGATGGCGCATCCGCATACGTATGCCCATTTTGCGTTTTCGAAACAGATCATCTGGGTTTCCTCACATGTCTTGTAAGGGTCGAGACCTGCCTTGTCACATATTTCGTTGGCTTCTTCGATGGAAGCGATGCCGTTTTCGTTAAGAGCAGCAAGAATCTGCTTCATACGACGGTCTTGTGATTCAAATTTTACTTCACGTATCATAGTTGCTTCCTCCTTTTATTCTTTTCTTGGATCAATAGATTTAACTGCTCCCTGTTCTGGTTTTGTGCGGCCATATGTGCCAGTTACGCTCTTGAGTGCTTCGTCTGCAGGAATACCTTTCTTGACTGCATCCATGAACTTGCCCATGTGTACGAATTCGTATCCGCAAACCTGATTATCGCTATCGAGGTACATCTTGGTGATGTAGCCTTCGGTGAGTTGGAGGTAACGGGTGCCCTTGAGTTTTGTTCCGTAGAGGGTACCTACCTGTGAGATTAGTCCTTTACCGAGGTCTTCGAGTCCTGAACCGACTACGAGTCCGCCTTCTGAGAATGCTGACTGTGTACGTCCATAGACAATCTGGAGGAAGAGTTCTCTCATAGCGGTGTTGATGGCATCGCATACGAGGTCGGTATTGAGTGCTTCGAGAATGGTTTTGCCTGGGAGGATTTCACTTGCCATAGCAGCGGAGTGAGTCATTCCTGAACAACCGATTGTCTCTACGAGACATTCTTCGATAACACCTTCCTTAACATTGAGTGAGAGTTTGCAACATCCTTGCTGAGGTGCACACCAGCCAATACCGTGTGTCATTCCTGAGATGTCTTTAATCTCTTTTGCCTGAATCCATTTCCCTTCTTCTGGAATTGGAGCGGGTCCGTGATGAGGGCCTTTGGCAACGCAGCACATTTCCTGTACTTCTTTTGAATAGACCATAATGATTATAAATTAAAAATGAATAAAATATTTTTATTGTTTTTGGGGTAATTCTGTTTTTTTTCTAGATACTCTAGATGTTCTAGATATTCTGGAGATTTTATGCCTTCTCAGTCTCGGCTTCGTCCTCCACAAACTTCGTGTATCCGTTTTGTATGAGGATATTGTACCACTGGAGCATCTTTCTCATGTCGCCTACTCGTACACGGTCGGTGTCGTAGTTGGGGAGTACTTGCAGCATCCATGCTTTCATGGCATCAGGTGTGGCAGTCTTGTAATCTATATCTACGGTTTGGGCAGAGAATTCCTTTGCTGCATTCTCGAATACCTGTGCAAGTGGAATGTCTTTTTCGTCGTCGGTATAGACGGAGATGTCGCCGAGTCCTACTACTTGGTTGGTCATAAAGACTGGCATCCTCTTCTTTTGCTGGTCGAGTGTTTCTACTATAAATGCTTTATTGCCGCGTGATACGAGGCGGTAAAGACCTGGTTTGCCGGTAATGGCTAAAATTTCTTTAATCAACATAATATATTTACTATTTACTAATTTACTATTTACTATTTGATTCTAGAGGTTCTGGATTTTTCCAGAGATTCTAGTAATCTCGTATCTCATCCATTCTCAATCACAAAGTCAGCGAGTTTGCGCTTCTCTTCGTCTGACATTTGTTTGGAAATCCATTGCAAGGCATGTTCGCGGGTGGTATGGTCGCGTTTCATAATCAGTTGCACG
>R15__coassemble_603_pt1 | contig 26443 bp, 13 predicted proteins | sample R15__metabat2_low_PE_001 | metagenome-assembled genome bin R15
GCATTACTTTCTGTGCTGAAAGCATACACCACACTCTTATCATTAGACACTCTTCCCCATACTGTCTCAGATGTACTTCCAGCATTACTTACTGGTATTCCACTCTCAAATGATTTCTTTCCATCTTTCAGCACATCTTCACTGACATCTCCAAGGTCGATAACCAATTTTCCCGCATATTCAAGACTGTCTTTAGTATAGATAAACGGATCGAGCATCCAGAATTCCACATACTGTATGTTGGATGTTTCAAAGTCGCTGGTATCCAATTTTCTCATCATACCACCCCATCTATTCTGTGGGTTATTAAGACGACCTTTCTGGTTGACATCAGTGTCAAAGTTATATGGACCGCGTTCATCAGGATAATATGCGAGATTGAGTATGTCAAGCGTATTACTCTCTCCCTGATTCGTATCTTTGTTAGGATAAAGTTCTCTGACGTACACCTCCCTCACGTAGTGGTTGGACAACTGTTCGAGGTCGCTCTTAATATGTGAAGGGGTCAGCGATGAACTTCTTCTGGTAAACAACGGATCGATTACATACCACGCTAATTTTGCCCTGCCGTAGCCATAGGAAAGGTCGTTTTTCTTATCTGCATTTGGCAAAACGGAAGGAGTGGAACTCAACATCCAAGCCGTTGGAGTTTTCACGTCAATAGGTTGCTTTGCCGATTCGAAGTCATCAATATATGATGCATTTCCTTGTACGTCCTGAGGCTTTCCGGCTATGAGTTGTGCGAATTCTGCCTTGAAATTGATATTTGAAGGCTCTGTAGCATCAATAAACGGCAACTTGTCAACCAGATTGGTAAGCCACTGGCTCTGTTTCTTCCAATTAACGTGGAGTCCCCACACAGTATTATTCAGAGGTTCAGCACCCATTGCCACTTTCGTGGTGAGTGGTTTTTCCGTAAGTCGCATGAATGTACCACCAAACTGCAGATCTTTTGAGAACTCATAATCCCAGTTCACACCGAGCATCGTCTTTCGTACTGTAGAATATTCATCGTTACTTTCAAGACTTACGCTCACATTGGTACCTGCATCAATAATGCTTTGATTGATAATGCTCACTATACCAGCAGAGTAGTTGACCGTATAGTCTGTACCTTCAGTCAGTGTTACACCTCCAGCAGTAACAACCACCGAACCATTTGGTACATTCTGTGCACCCAACTGAATTTCACTTCCACCACTGGCTTTATATTCTCCTTCGAGTGAGAATTTAGCCTTTTCGGCTACTCGTTTCGCTACTGTCTTAGTGGAATCATATAGTTCGTAATAACAGTACTTATCAGCCAAGTCTGCCCCAAGTTTACTTTCAAGCCATTCGCCGAATGGTTCAGCCACAGGGAAAATGACTTTTCCGCTCTGACCTAAAACTGTATAGCCTTCAATATAGTCGTATTTACCGTTCGGATTGGTTTTATTATTATCATCCAATCGGTCGAGGTTCATCATCTTCAGCAAAGTAGTTTGTTTGAAAGAACCTTCAGGAATAAATGACATCGCTACACCTGTTGTGTCACACAGATACTTGATATCTAATTTGAATTTATCTTTCTGTACACTTGTTGCCTTGAGGTCATACACGTTCTTCATCATCAATCGCCAGTTCTTAATGGCTGGTGAATTGGTGGTATTTTTCAGCAACTTGACATAGAGGGCTTTGTCGTTGTCTTTTATATCTGAGGAGAACTCACCTACTTGATATGTCTTTCCACCATAGGTATATTCGTATGCAACTGCCACCACTTGGTTGGGTTGGAGAGTACTCTTAAGTGATATGTAACCAAGATATTTGTTGAGAGTATATTCTGAAGAAGAGAGCAGTCTGGCATTTTCTATTTTCTCATAGTCCACACCTCCCGCCATATTCATATCGGAGAGCAGATTGCTCGCTTGGTCCATATATCTCATATTGGAGTTCGAGGCATCACTGATAGTCTTATAAAGGCTATTGGATGCATTCTGTGAGACATAGGCTCCTCCGTTGTACCACCTATTTTGTTGCAACCTGTCATTATAGCCTTCTGCCAAATCCACAAATCCTATGATATTTCTGGTATCTTCGGTATAGCCACTTGTGTTGGTTACCCACACCTCAATTCTGTTAATAGTAACTCCTGAAGTGACTGTAGGCAAGTCTGCACAGAAGGTGTCATAGTTTTTCTGGAAAAAATGGCTGAGGAAGAAATGACGGTTCTCATCATAGTCATAGGCCTGAATTTCGAATGTGCTGAGTTGAGCCCCGCCTTTAGACGCCACTGTAGTTGATTGTGACTTCTTTTGGCTCACTATGGTCTGTAATTTCAGTTTACCAAACTGAAGGTCGGTTCTGATACCGAATAATGTCTTTGCGCCTCTTACAAGTGAGTTATTGGTAGGGAAATCTACATTTCCTGCCTCCAACAATTTCACTATCTCGTCGTCTTTTCCCTCATAACTCAGTTTGAGTTTTTTGGAGTCGAAATCGAATGAGGCATCGGTATTGTAGTTAATATCGAAATTCATCTTATCACCCACACTTGCCTTCACTCCGATATTGATTTTCTCATCGAAATCGAAATTGGCTTGTTTACGATTTCTTTCGGTAAGCGATGGATTGTCGGTATATTTATAGTTATACCCGAATTTTAGTTCGGCGCTACCTGTAGTTCTGACTCTCACACCTCCAGGACCGAATATCTTTTCGGCTGGTCCAAGATCGAAGTGCATATCGGTAAAGTCAAACTGTTCCTTGCCTTTCCTCACAACCAATGAGTCATTCCTTACCTTGAAATAGCGGTCCATCTCGCTTCTCTCTGTCCATTTCAGATAATCAAGCGGACTCATTATGTATGGTGCACTCAAAAAACCGTCACCTAATCTCGCTCCTACTCTATAGCCATCTATTTTATCATCATAGACTGCAGTATCTGGTTTCAGGTTTTCAGGGTCTTTAAGGTCGAAAGGATAAGTCTCTGCACGTCCACCAGTAGGATAATCGGTCTTTTTGACCATTCTGTGGATTGTAGTATCTTCAGGAACTGATGGAACCATTTGAACTCCTTGAACCTCTTGAATTCCTTGAACTCCCATACCCTCCATCGGAATGCTCAGAAACCAGAGTATGCCCACAACTATCATCTTGATAGCCATGAGCAACCATCGTTCAATTCTTATATTCCTACAATCGTTCATCACACACTTATTCTTCGCGCGCATTAACTACACTAACGAAAATATTTCCGTTTTATTGTATAATTAGTTGATTTTTTTAGAAAATATAAGAATATTTGCTTTCCTATCCTTATTTTTCGATTCAAAATTTCCTCCTATAGGCTCAGTAACCACCGTCACCAGCCCAATGCTGCGGCACCAAGCACGGCAGCATTTTTGTCCATAAGTGATGAGACGAGGAATTTTGGTTTGCCCTTATATAGGGAAAGGGCATTTTCGTTGTATGCTTTTTCTATCGGCTTCATAATCAAGTCACCTGCACGTACCAATCCTCCGAAGAATATAAATGCCTCAGGACTTGAAAATGCGGCATAATCGGCACATGCTTCTCCAAGCATCGTTCCGGTGAAGTCCATGACTTCTTTTGCTAACGAATCACCATTTGCTGCTGCTTTACCCACATCGGCTGATGTAAGTTGTTCTAAAGGTATGTCTCTCAACGAACTTGGTTTGTCCGTATTGGTGAGCATTTCCTTTGCTGTACGTGCGACTCCGGTAGCGGAGCAATAGCATTCCAGACATCCTGTTCTGCCACATCCGCAAGGTCGGCCTTCTTTGCCTCTCACATGTATTACATGTCCCAATTCTCCGGCAAATCCGTCATGGCCATATATGAGTTGACCATTAGCCACTATACCACTTCCGACTCCTGTACCCAAAGTGATTTCTATGAAGTCATTCATACCTTTGGCAACGCCATATTTCATTTCTCCTATTGCTGCGGCATTGGCATCGTTTGTTACCACCGTCTTTATCCCCAACCTTTCCGTCATCATTTTTCCCAGCGGAACGATTCCTTTCCATCTCAGGTTAGCAGCATTTACTATTTCACCAGTATGGTAATTGCCATTTGGGGCTCCTATTCCCATACCTTGGATTTGAGTTATGGAAATTCCACTTTCGCCGAGCATTTTTCTTACAGCCTCCGCTCCTGCATCTGCAAATTCATCTGCTGTGGCAAAAGCCTTGGTTGGGATACTTGACTCTTTTAGGATATTTCCTTCTTTATCTACTATTCCGAATACGGTGTTGGTTCCACCGAGATCTACGCCGATAACAAATTCTTTACTCATATATTGAACTATTTGAACTTCTTGAACCCTTGAACTTTTATTCCTTCTTTTGTATGCTTACTAAAAACTCTACTTCTACTATGCGCAATGTTGGCCTACGAGTATTCGCTACCTGGTCAAGTTCATTTGCTTTTCCTCCGCCTAATTCTGCTTGAACAGCAGTTTCTTGATCATTATTTTCTGTCTTTTGGCCTTTGATTTTTATGGTATATTCTTTTGCTTTCACAGGATTGGCGATTTCAAGGTGTACATACCCGAGTGATGTTGGTGTAGTGCCATCCCATACGAGCGATTCTCCCGCATATACCTGGATTGGATAGCGTGTGCTGCGCCAACCTGCGAGTTTGATACAGATGTCTTCTACTGCCGTTTCCTTTTCAAGTGTGAAAGTAATGCTTTCGCCACCTTTCCACTCTGATAGTTCATTATCGTCGTATGCTGCTTCAACCTGTTCTTGATTCTTATCGGCCTTGGCTGATATTACAGGTATTCCTATTCTGCTTTGCACGAATGATGCCCCTTCTGGAGTCTTCGACTTAAGGAATGCTGGTATTTTCGGACTGGCTAAAGCCTTTACCGACTCAATTTCTATTGTTGCTGGTTGGAATCCTTTTGCTGTTGCAGTAACTTTTATTCGTCCTGCTTTTGTGGTACCCCTGATGAATGCTCGGTTTATTCCACATTCCACTGGCAAATCCATCGAACCCACATAATTGCCTTCAGCCCCTACTGCTATGCCTCCAATCCATTCTGCCGGACCTTCAAGTGAGAAGTGAATCATACTATTGTCGAGTGGCTGGCGCTGACCTTTGGAGTCCACCACTTCGATTTGAAGCAATGCGAGGTCTTTTCCGTCGGAGAGTATCTGATGGTTCCCGTTATCACCAGTTAAAGCGGTAAGTTTCAGTGCCTTTGCACTTCCTGCTGTATGGATAGCATAACGGCTCTGTTCCCGTCCCTGAAGGTCGTAACTTACAGCCTCAAGTGTTCCTGGTTCCCATTCCACTTTAGGGAATGTATAGAGGAAATGATATTCGCGTTTTGGTTGTTGGTTGAGTCGTCTTCCGTTGAGGAAAAGGCATACGCTGTCACTATTGGATACCACATAGACCGGTTTGCAGAAATCTGGTTGTGCATTATATGTAAGCGACATTGCTTGTTCTGATATCTCTTCATAGTTCCAGTGGCCGATTATATATGTCTGCCACTCGTTATCGTTCTCCACCCATCCATGCCACATTACCTGATGTGCGAAAAAGCCGTCTTTAGGTATTCTCATAGCATCGGTTGCACCACTTGTACGATAGTTCACACTACCTCTGTGGTGGGTATTGGTATCACTGAAGATTATCTTCACACCTCCCGAACTGACTCTCGTACCTGTTCCGGGACGTTCTCTCCAGTAGTCATACCAACGGCGAACCCATTCTATAGCCAGTTGGTCCTGATTGTGGTGCCATTCCCCTGATGGTTGGTTGCGGTAGAGCGGTCCGTCGCCTTCTTTGTGGAACGGATAACTCCATTCGTCCCAGTTCTTTCTCAATCCCTCGTCCCGACAGTATTCCATAGCCCACATAGGGTGTTTCTTGCTTTTGTTGATATACAGCATCTCGCCCCCATATTCAGCCTCGTTGATATCGAGCATTTCGCGGCTTCCTATTGCTCTGCCTCCGTGAGGATCGTATTTGTCGCGAATGGCTTTCAGTTCGAGCATATGTTCTCGCGATATACTCTCATTGCCACCTTCATAGAAGATGATGCTTGGGTTGTTGCGGTTGTAGATGATTGCATCGCGCATAAGTTCTGTTCGCTGCTCCCATCTACGACCTTCTATATCTTTCTCGGCATCTCCTGCAGGCATTGCCTCGATAAGTCCTACTCTGTCGCACGATTCTATATCCTGTTTCGAAGGAGTTACGTGCATCCATCTCACCAGATTGGCGCCTCCTTCCACCATAAGTGCGTTGCTGTAGTCGGAGAGCCATTCCGGAACATCAATCCCGAGTCCTGGCCACTCGTTTGTGGTGCGCTGGGCATATCCTTTCATCATGAGTACCCTGTCGTTGAGCCATATCAATCCATTTCCGAACTGGGTTTTGCGGAATCCCGTACGTATCGTAACATTGTCGAATTCTTTCCCCGACTCATCCAAAAGCACTGATTTCACATCATAAAGGGCACCATGTCCCCAACTCCACCAATCTATTCCCGAGACTGCCAGATGAGTGCTGATTATGCGTGTCTCTCCCGGATTGATCGTAACAGTTTCACCAACTGATTCCTTTCCTGTGAGTCCTGCTGGAACTGGCACTTTAAGCGCCACATTCATCTTCTGAGCAGATTCATTCTTAATTTCAGTCTCCACATTGATAGTGGCAGTGCCTGCCTTCACATTCATATCAGTGGCATAAACGTATGTTCCAGTAGTACCGAGATTGCTGTATAGCGGCAGAGTTTGATACACTTGAGGTGTGATATGCAACCAAACTCGTTTTGAGAGCCCTCCGTAATTGGCATTGAAGTTCTTGCTGTTCCATTGATAAGTGGAATTAGTGGCCACTTCGTGATAATTCCAATCGTTATCGGTACGCACTTCTATAAGGTTCTTTCCTGGTTTTACATATGGGGTAAGGTCGAATCCAACTGCCATCACTCCGTTTTCATGAAGACCTAATCGCTGTCCGTTGATGAAGAACTCTCCTGCGTGGCGCACTCCTTCGAACTCCACAAACACTTTCTTGCCTTCTATCTGACTTTTTGACAATTTGAAAGTCTTGCGATACCACATCACACTATCAGACAACTGAGCAATATCGTTCTTGAATGCCTCTGATTCATTCCATGCACGCGGCAAGGTAACCGACTGAGGATTGTCTCCAATCGTCCAGTCAGAGTTAAAGTCTATCCTGCGCTGGGCTGAGATATTCCCAAAGCAGAAAACAAACAGAACGACTATTACAACAGACAGTTTTTTCATGATTTTTCCGTTTTAATTTTTACTGATGCAAAGTTAGTAAAAAAAAATTGAACTGCCAAATTTTTTCCACTAACTTCATCGAGCACTCACCCATCATTCATCCTTAACGCTCCCTCATCTCAGGCTTATCTCAGGCTTATCTCTACCTTACCGTTACCTTATCGTTACCAATTCTCCCATTCGGAGGGGACAATAAGCCTTAGAACCACCTCATATCATAAGTTTACAAAGGGACTACAAAAAAAATGCTCGACAAAGTTAGCGAAAAAATTTTGACATCTCATTTTTTTTCACTAACTTTGCAGATGATTACCAAAATACAACTCATAACTAAAAAAATATACACAATTATAACAATGAAACAAAACGTAAAATCAACTCGCACACTCCTTCTCGTTCTTGCAGCAATTATGATGCCGCTGACGGTGATTGGACAGAATCCTTCGGCTAACTCAGGAACCACAATAAAACCCGTTAAAAACATCATACTCCTCATTCCCGACGGATGCTCAATAGCAACAGTGTCTACAGCACGATGGTACCAGTGGTGTAAAAATCCAGAGCAGGAAAAACTCTTCCTCGACCCTTACCTCTGCGGAACAGTGCGCACAACATGTTCAAACGCACCTATAGGCGATTCAGCACCTACTACATCAACATTCATGACAGGTTACAACAGCCTCGCCGGATGGGTATCAACCTACCCACTTTCGAAAGGTAAGGACGACATATACCCTATGGACCCCAACCGTGCCTACCAACCACTCACGACAATGATGGAAGCCGCAAGACTCACCTTGGGAAAATCATGCGGACTCGTATGCACATGCTATTTCCCTCACGCCACTCCAGCCGATTGTTCTGCCCATTCCTACGACCGTAGCAAATATGAACTCATAGCAGATCAGCAAATCCATAACGGCATCAATGTTGTGATAGGCGGCGGACTGAGATACATGACTCCAGAACGAGAAAAAGTCCTTCAGGACAAAGGAATTGCAGTACTCAAAAACGACATCGAAGGAATGAGACAGTGCACCAACAACGATATGTGGGCACTCTTCCGCAGCGGAGACACATCTTACGACCTCGACCGCGACCCAGCAAAAGAACCATCACTCGCAGAAATGACTCAAACAGCCATCAACCACCTCAAAACCAATCCCGAGGGATTTGTGCTTATGGTAGAAGGCAGTAAGGTGGACTACGCAGCACATAACAATGATATAATAGGTATGATTACCGAATTCCTCGCCTTCGACAAAGCCTGCAAAGTAGCCTTCGACTTCGCCAAAGAAAACGGAGAGACAGCAGTCATCGTCGTTCCAGACCACGGAAACAGCGGAATCAGCATAGGACGCAGAGACTGGGGAGGATATGCTTCAACCACTAAAGACAAGACATTCGGCGCACTCATGAACATCAAAGCCACACCTGGCGTCTTAGCCGAAAAACTCAACAGAGCATCGTCCGACAAAGCACAAAGCATATTCAAAGAATGGTGGGGATTCGAACCAAACGAGAAAGAAATGGAACTGATGAAAAAGCACAAAGGATATAAACGCAGCCCAATCCCTGACGATGACAGAACCAGCACAGAAGGACCGATTTACTCCACAAGCGACTTTGCACGCTTTATCGCACAGTTTATCACCACACGCACAGGACTCTCCTTCACCACCAACGGCCACACAGGCGAAGACGTATTCCTCGCAGCATACCATCCCGACCTCGCATCAAAACCACAGGGAATGCTCACCAACATAGAACTTAACCAATACCTCTGCCAACTCAACGGATTCAACCACGATACACTCGACAGCCTTACAGCCGTCAATTTCGCACCACATACCAGCGTATTCGAAGGACTGAAATACGAAGCACAAGACAGCCTGCTCACCGTGAAAGTGAAGAAAAACAAACTCCGCATATTGCCAAATACCAATGTAGTGGAACTCAACGGCAAGCCACAGGAAATCAGCACAGTAATCATCTATGTAGATAAGAATAAAACATTCTATCTGCCAAAATCGCTGAGAAAAATGATAGAACAATAAAAACACATTATTAATAATCTTAGCAAAAACCAAATAAAATGAAACAGTTCCTTTTCCTCATTACCTGCCTGTTCACATTACAAGCACAGGCACAAGAAACTAAAGTAATCCAATACGGACCAAATATAGTAAGAGTACTGAAAGGCAGAGACCACAAATCATATTCAGTGGTAATGAAAGCCCAAAGAGCCGAACACATGTCGTTCGGATGGACAATCGACACCAACGGAAACGTCACCTTCAAAGACCACAAAGGCAATATACTGCTTAAGGAAACAAGCCACACCATCACCCCAATAACCAGCGGAGTGGATAAAGGACACTTCCAAGTAGTACAGAACTGGCAACTCGACAAAGACGAAGCCATCTTCGGACTCGGACAAAGAAAAGACCCCGATATGAACCAAAGAGGCAAAGAAGTGAAAATATGGAGCACCAACACCAATATCACAATCCCATACTTCACATCCGACAAAGGTTACGGACTCTATTGGGACAATGCCGGAATGAGTTGGTTCAGAGATACACAAACTGGCACATCATTCAGCAGCGAAGTAGCCGAAGGAGTGGACTACTACTTCATGTACACTGACGGAACCCAGGACGGAGTGATGGCATCCATTCGCGAACTGTCAGGACAGGCAACCATGTTCCCACTCTGGACAATGGGATACTGGCAATGCCGCGAACGCTATAAGAGCAGCGACGAACTCTGCGACGTAGTAGATACATATCGGAAACAAGGAATTCCACTCGACGGAATAGTACAAGACTGGCAATACTGGGGATGCGACTCCAACTGGAACGCAATGAAATTCGTCAATCCTCGTTACATCAACAAATTAGGCGACCCCGAATATATGCGCTACCTTCCCGATAACGAGCAGAGAAACTGGCAACGACTCGCACAGAATACTCCTCGCATAAAAACGCCTGAAGATATGGTCAAATATGTTCACGAACAAAATGCACACATAATGATAAGCATTTGGGCAAGTTTCGGACCTTGGACCGACCAATATAAAGAACTGGAAAAAATCCACGCCCTCCTTCCTTTCGACACATGGCCAAGAGAAAAAGGTGTACTCCCTTACGACCCATTCAACCCTAAAGCAAGAGACATCTACTGGAAATACCTCACCCACCTCTACAACATGAATTTCGATGCCTGGTGGAGCGACTCCACAGAACCAGACCACTGGGAAAAGCCAGGCGATCTCGACTATCTGACCTACGACGGCAGTTGGAGAAGTGTGAAGAACGCATTCCCACTCGTAACCAACATCGGTATCTATGAACACCAGAGAAAAGCAAAGGGCGGAAACAACAAACGCGCCTTCCAAATGACACGTTGCGGAGCATTCGGACTGCAAAGAAGTGCCGCATTCAACTGGAGCGGAGATATCGTGGCAACATGGGAAGAATTCAAGAACCAGATACCTTCGGGACTCAACTACACCCTCTGCGGAATTCCATATTGGAACACCGACCTCGGAGGATTCTTCTACTGGGAATATGAGCAAACACCAAAGAACCCAGCAATCGCAGAACTCCAGACACGCTGGATGCAATGGGGTACATTCCTCCCACTTATGAGAAACCACTGCTCAAGTCCAATGATCAGCGAAATATATCTCTACGGAAATAAAGGAGACTGGCAATACGATGCACAGGTAGATGCAGTAAAACTGCGCTACAGAATACTGCCATACACATATTCACAAATGGGAGCATGTGTGCAGAAGAGCGAAACAATGATGAGACCGTTCATCTTCGATTTCCCTAAAGACAAAACAGCAATCAACCACAGCGGAGAATATATGTTTGGTCACTCACTCCTCGTGAGTCCGGTTACCGATCCTCTCTATACATTCAAGGGAGAAGACAAGAAAGGCCACGTAATCTATCCAGAAGTAGCCAAAGCAGCAGCACCAGTAAACGTTTATCTTCCTACAGGAACAGATTGGTACGATTTCTACACCAACGAACTCAAACAAGGAGGAAAAACCATAGAGAGACTTGCTCCTATCGACATCATCCCAGTATATGTGAAAGCAGGAAGTATCGTTCCGCTCGGACCTGATGTACAATACACCAACGAAAAGCCTTGGAACAATCTCGAAATCCGCGTATATCCAGGTGCTGATGCCGACTTTACACTTTACGAAGATGAAGGCGACAACTACAACTACGAAAAAGGAGAATTCTCTCAGATAACCTTCCATTGGGATAATGCAAACTCAAAACTCACCATCAAAGACCGTCAGGGAAAATTCAAGGGAATGCTCGAATCAAGAACATTCAACGTAGTGCTCGTAAACAGCAACACACCATCAGCAAAAGTACAGGCACAAGGCAAGACAATAGACTACTATGGCAAAGAAACTACTGTGGAATTATAATAACCACAAAACCATATAACCGCAAATAAATTTGGTCAATTAAATAAAAGGTGTTAACTTTGCAAGTCGCAACAAATATCATCAAAACTAACATAGTTAATATTAACAAAATCAAATGGCAGAAAGAAAAGAAAAACTCTTCTCAGAGTTCCAAGCGCCAACCAAACAGGAATGGATCGACAAGATCAATGTTGACCTGAAAGGTGCTGATTATGAGAAGAAAATGGTTTGGAGAACCAACGAAGGCTTCAGTATGCAGCCTTTCTACCAGCGTGAAGACATCAAAGACCTCGCTGCTGTAAACTCTCTCCCTGGACAGTTCCCATACGTCCGCGGTAACAAGAAAGACAACAATGTGTGGTATGTTCGCCAGAACATCGGTGTAGAATGCCCTAAAGCAGCCAACGAAAAGGCTCTCGACATTCTGAACAAGGGTGTGAACTCACTCGGTTTCTGTGTTCCTGCAGAAAAAGTAAACAAGGCCGACATCGAGGCACTGCTTAAGGACATCTGTCCTCAGGCCGTAGAACTCAACTTCGGTACTTGTCTGAGCAAGTGTGTAGAACTTGCACAGATTCTTACTGAGGTTTACAAGGCAAAGGGATGCGACCTCCACGAATGTGTTGGTAGCATTAATTTCGACCCTATCCAGAAAATCGTTAAGGCTGGAAAAGACACAAGCGCACTTTTGGCAGAAGGAGCAAAACTCATCGACGCTCTCAAAGAACTGCCTAAGTACCGCTGCGTGACTGTGAACTCTCTCGTTCTCGTCAATGCAGGTGCTTATTGCTATCAGGAACTTGGATATGCCCTTGCTTGGGGTAACGAATACCTCCAGCAACTGACAGAAGCAGGTGTTCCTGCTGATGTAGCAGCAAAGAAAATCAAATTCAATATGGGTATCGGTGGCAACTACTTCATGGAAATCGCTAAATTCCGTGCAGGCCGTATGCTCTGGGCTCAGATTGTTGACCAGTACAAACCTATGTGCCAGCACAAGGATGTATGCAAGAACGTCAGCGAAGAGGGTAAGTGCAACTGTGCATGCAAGATGAATGTGTGTGCCACTACTACTCAGTTCAACCAGACTTTGTTTGACAGTTACGTAAACTTGCTCCGTTCTCAGACAGAAGCAATGAGTGCTGCTTTGGCAAATGTTGACTCAATAGTAGTCACTCCATTCGACAAACCATACGAACAGCCAACAGAACTCGCTGAGCGCCTTGCTCGCAACCAGCAACTCCTCCTCAAGGAAGAGGCTCATTTCGACAAGATCGTCGATGTTGCCGGTGGATCATACTTCCTCGAAACTCTTACTGATGCCCTCGCACAGCAGGCTTGGAAATTGTTCCTCGAAGTTGAAGAACAGGGTGGCATGCTGAAACTCGCTCTCGAAGGCAAGGTTCAAGAAGCAGTAAACGCAACCAACGATGCACGTCACGCAAATGCTGCAAAACGCAAGGAATTCATGCTCGGTACCAACCAGTTCCCTAACTTCACAGAAGTAAGCGAAGGCAAGACTCCAGTTTCATGCCAGTGTGCTTGCCAGTGCAAGTGTGGCGAAGAAACCGCTATCCCAGCCCTCAAGTTCGACCGTCTGTCTTCTCAGTTCGAAGCACTTCGTCTTTCTACTGAAGGCGCAAAGAAACAGCCAGTGGCATTTATGCTTACTATCGGTAACCTGGCAATGCGTCAGGCACGTGCTCAGTTCTCTTGCAACTTCCTCGCAGCAGCAGGCTACAAGGTGGTTGACAACCTCGGTTTTGAAACAGTTGAAGCAGGTGTTGAGGCTGCTCTTGCAGCAGGTGCTGACATCGTGGTTCTTTGTTCTTCTGACGACGAATATGCAGAATATGCAGTTCCTGCATTCCAGGCTCTGGGTGGCAAGGCAATGTTCATAGTTGCTGGTGCTCCTGCATGCATGGAAGACCTCAAGGCAGCAGGTATCGAGAACTTCATACATGTTCGCAGCAACCAATTAGAAACTCTCAAGGCTTACAATGCACAACTTGGTATCTAAAAAGGAGGACAGAATTATGGCAAGAAAAGATTTTAAGAACATCGATATTCATGCTGGAGTTAACGCCGTTAACGGTCAGCAGTGGCAGAAAGAAGCTGGTATCACAGCCAACTGGAGAACTCCAGAACAGATTGACATCCAGCCAGTTTATACCAAGGAAGATTTGGAAGGCATGGAACACCTCGACTTCGCAGCAGGTATTCCTCCGTTCCTCCGTGGTCCTTACTCAATGATGTATCCATTCCGCCCTTGGACAATCCGTCAGTACGCAGGTTTCTCTACAGCAGAGGAAAGTAATGCTTTCTATCGCCGTAACCTTGCTTCTGGTCAGAAGGGCCTTTCAGTTGCATTCGACCTCCCTACACACCGTGGCTACGACCCTGATAACGAGCGTGTAGTTGGTGATGTTGGTAAAGCTGGTGTGAGCATCTGCAACCTGGAGAACATGAAGCGCCTCTTCGAAGGTATTCCATTGGCAAAGATGTCTGTATCAATGACAATGAACGGAGCAGTACTCCCTATCCTCGCATTCTACATCAACTCAGGACTTGAGCAAGGTGCAAAACTCGAAGAGATGGCAGGTACTATCCAGAACGATATTCTCAAGGAATTCATGGTGCGTAACACATATATCTACCCACCTGCATTCTCAATGAAGATTATCGCTGATATCTTTGAGTTCACAAGCCAGAAAATGCCTAAGTTCAACAGCATCTCAATCTCAGGTTACCACATGCAGGAAGCAGGTGCAACAGCCGACATCGAACTTGCATATACACTCGCTGATGGTATCGACTATCTGCGCGCTGGTATCAATGCAGGTATCGACGTAGATGCATTTGCTCCACGCCTCTCATTCTTCTGGGCTATCGGTATGAACCACTTCATGGAAATCGCCAAGATGAGAGCAGGTCGCGTACTTTGGGCAAAAATCGTGAAGAGTTTCGGTGCTAAGAACCCTAAGTCAATGGCTCTGCGTACTCACTCTCAGACTTCAGGATGGTCGCTCACAGAACAGGATCCATTCAACAACGTAGGTCGTACTTGTATCGAGGCTATGGCAGCTGTGCTGGGTCACACTCAGAGTCTCCATACCAACGCTCTTGACGAAGCTATTGCTCTGCCTACTGATTTCTCTGCACGTATCGCTCGTAACACTCAGATCTATATCCAGAACGAGACTCAGGTTTGCAAGCATATCGATCCATGGGCAGGTAGTTACTATGTTGAGACACTGACCAACGAACTCATCGACAAGGCTTGGGAACACATCCAGGAAATCGAGAAACTCGGCGGTATGGCAAAGGCTATCGAGACTGGTCTGCCAAAGATGCGTATCGAAGAGGCTGCTGCTCGTACCCAGGCTCGTATCGACTCAGGTACTCAGTCAATCATCGGTGTAAACAAATACCGTCTTGACCACGAAGACCCTATCGACATCCTCGAAGTAGATAACACTGCCGTTCGTAAGCAGCAGGAAGAAAGTCTTGCAAAGGTTCGCGCAGCACGCGATGAAGAAGCATGCAAGGCAGCCCTGGCAGAAATCACAGCATGTGTTCAGGAATTCAAAGACGGCAAGAAGAGCGAGAAGAACCTCCTCGACCTCGCTGTCAAGGCAGCAGGACTCCGTTGTACATTGGGAGAAATCTCAGACGCATGTGAGGCTGTAGTAGGTAGATATAAAGCAATTATCAGAACAATCAGTAACGTGTATTCATCAGAAAGTAAAGACTCAGACCTCTTCAAGCAGGCACAGCAGGCTACAGAAGAGTTTGCACAGAAGAATGGTCGCCGTCCTCGTATTATGATCGCTAAGATGGGTCAGGATGGTCACGACCGTGGTGCAAAAGTTTGTGCTACAGGTTATGCTGACTGTGGTTTCGACGTAGATATGGGACCTCTGTTCCAGACTCCAGCCGAAGCAGCACGTCAGGCAGTGGAGAACGACGTTGACGTGATGGGCGTAAGTTCACTTGCAGCAGGTCACAAGACTCTCGTTCCTCAGGTTATCGAAGAACTCAAGAAACTCGGTCGTGAGGATATCCTCGTTATCGCAGGTGGTGTAATCCCTGCACAGGACTACGACTTCCTCTATCAAGCCGGTGTTGCAGCAATCTTCGGTCCTGGTACATCTGTCAGCAAAGCCGCTACTGAAATCATGAATATCCTTAACGAAGAATAAGGACTCTATCAGCGGTTATTTATCCTTTCATCTTTGATGAAATCTCACAGGAATTTGATGAAATTTCACAAGAAAAGGACATAAAAAGCCGCAAAATGCAAAAAAAGAAAGGTGTTCCCTTAAATTGGGGGCACCTTTTTTTTGTCAAGTGAAAATATTGTTGTATCTTAGCGGTCAAATTCGTAAATTGTCTCCTAACAAACAGGAGCAAACAGCAATAAACGGGTCACTCAAAACGGAGAATCCTTTGTGCGGTCTTTAATAATGAAGTTCAGAATTATGGCAGAAGAACGACGACAGAATATTTTTATTACCCTTGCAACCAATGGGGTAATTCTTCGCAAGAAAAATTATGACTTGCGACTTACGTACCCTTTCTGCCCTGAAAACGTGTCTGGGCAAGATGGTATAGTTCCAATTGACATTATGATATCATTAGGAAACAATGCAATCGACCTTGAAGAATGTGAGAACTGCATTGACAACATCTGCTCTGGATTAAAATCCTTAGGTTGCAAGATGACCCCTGACAGAGACCTGAACTATTGTGCATTCAAGGTAGTTGGCGAAGAGGATGAGGTAATGGCACAATGCGTAGTATCCCACACAATCAAAGGACAGTAAACTCACAACATCCTTCAACACACTCAGGAACAAACAAAACGAACCACAAAAGTATAGATATAAACAGCAAATAGATAAAATACTAATGAACAAAAACAAGGATTTGAAGAATACCAAAGGTACAAGCCAGAAAACTCCTGCATCAAAATCTGTTAAGGGACCTAAGAAATGGCTTGGTGAGAAATACGCATGGTTTTATCCATGTATATTCGCTTTGGCATTCGTAGCATTTGCCTACATTATGTTGTTGGCAGAAAACAGTGACTATCTTTGGACAGCACAAGACCGTTCAATTTTCGTAGGCAACAGTCAATTCTTTAAAGAGAAAATGGCTGTACCAGGCGGAATGGGAATATGGTTAGGGTGCTACCTTACCCAGTTCTTCTATTATCCAGCATTAGGAGCAACCATACTCATCCTGTTACTCCTTCTGAGTTACTACCTTACCGTTAAGGTTTTCGGTTTCAAAGGAGCATGGTCAGCACTTGCACTGATACCAGTCTGCGCATTATTGGCATCCATAATCGATATAGGATATTGGATTTACTATCTAAAAGTACCTGGATATTGGTTCAGAGAAACTTTGGGAATGTTCTTCATGTGTATAGCCCTTTATGGATTCAAGCATATTAAATCACTTAACCTTTTAAAGGGAGCAGGAAACGGACTCTATGTAATCCTTTGGACCTTAATCGGTTATCTGCTCTTCGGATGGTGGGGACTTCTCGGCGCAATCATAATGGGATGTATGAGCATCGGAGACCGTCCTGTCAATACCATTATCACTATAGCCTGCGCTATTATTGCAATAGTGGTTATACCTTGGATTGCCTACTACTGCTACACCAGTTTCCGTATAGAGGATGCCTGGACAATGGGTGTACCTTTGTTCCAAAACGACAAAGACACATCACTCATCCTGTTCGTACCATTCGCAATCATTTTTGTTGCAATGATAGCATTTGCTTTCATCGATTGCAAAAAAGCTGCTTCTGGCAAATGGGATATAATAGCAGGCTCCATCATTGCTATTGTTTGCGGATTCCTTGTAACCAAGGCAAATTTTAGCAACGAGAATTACCACAAGGAAATGCGGATGCATCGCGCTGCTACGGAACAAAGATGGGACGATGTGTTGGAAGATGCAGGAAACATTAAAGGAGAACCTACAAGAGAAATTGTCGAACTGAAGAACCTTGCATTGCTCAACAAAGGAACCTTTGGATATAATTTCGCTCACTACAAAAACGGAGGTATTGAACCTGCTGTATTCGACTCCCTTCACGTCCATCTCGTACAAACCTGCGGTCCTCTGCTTTATATGTACTATGGCAAAGAGAATTTTGCCACACGATGGAGCATAGAAAACGAAGTGGAATTCGGTCTCAATGTAACCGTAGCCAAAACCCTCACATGGGCAGCACTTATTGCCGGTGAGAAAGAATTGGCGCGCAAATACATCAGCATCCTGAAAACCACCACGTTCCACCGTGAATGGGCAGAGAGATACGAACCACTCATTAATGATATGAAATTGGTGAGAGATATCGAGAAATATCCTGAATTTGCATTCACCACAGAAATTTACGACCATTGCGGTTCCGTGCTTGATGGTGATGAAGGATTAGTCGAACTCTATCTCATCAATTACTTCAGTCACACACAGAACAAAGACAGCAAACTGCTCAACGAGATAACCCTTGCATTTGCATGTATAGGAAAAGACATCCAACTATTCTGGCCTCGTTTCTTCCTTTACGCCCAACTCCACAAAGGAGAGCCAATGCCTCGCCTCTATCAAGAAGCAGCATTCCTCTATGGTAATCTTGAACACGAAATAGACATCAGTAAGATGCCTTTCGACAAAGACCTCGTAACTTCATATAATAGTTTCCAACAACTCTCTCAGGCATACCTACGTCAGGGAATGGAGCCTAAGCAAGTTGGCGAAGCCATGTTAACAAATTTCGGAAACAATTTCTGGTGGTTCTATTTCTTCTGCAGAGATGTAAAGTCATACTAAGTCAATAAGTTTTTGAAACAACGAATTATGAAAAAATTAACATATCTAACACTCGTTCTCACCTTGGGACTCATCGGATGCAATAATCACCCTGCCGTCCCAACACAATATAGTCAGAAAAATACAACTCCTGAAATTTTCCCCGACTATACTGAAGTAACCATACCAACCAACATTGCCCCACTGAACTTCGCAGTCAGAGAGACAGGTCAAGAATGTGTTGCTCGTTTATCATGTGATAATTTCCAGCAGACATACGGCAATGGAATGAAAGTGCAGATTGATGCTGATGAATGGAAGTCATTACTGAATACTGCCAAAGGCAAATCAATCAAAGTGGAAGTATTCGTCTGTAACAATAATAAATGGACAGCATACAAGCCATTCTCTATTTATGTTGCAGAAGATGCTATTGACGAATACATCTCATATCGACTCATAAAGCCTTCCTATGTCGCATACGAACTCCTGACCATCAATCAGCGCAACATTACCAATTTCGAAGAGAAAGAGATCTACAACAATATGATGGTAGGAACCGAGGCTAACGGCCAATGCGTCAACTGCCATTCGTATAGGAATTTCAAGACCAACGAGATGCAGTTCCACCTTCGCCAAGGACTCGGAGGAACAGTCATCGTCAGAGATAACGAATTAAAGAAACTTAATCTTAAGACCGACTCTACACTCAGCGCTGGTGTGTATCCCGCATGGCATCCAACAGAAGATGTAATTGCTTATTCCACCAATTCAACAGGTCAGTCGTTCCACACAAAAGACAAGGCAAAGATCGAGGTTCAGGACACAAAAAGCGACCTTATTCTCTACGATGTAGTTACAGATGAAGTCAGCAATATCTCTTGCATCGACAACGAACTTGAAGTATTCCCTACATGGGATGCCGACGGAAAGAATTTGTACTTCTGTTCCGCACATTTCGAATATCTCGACACCATTCCAAAAGAGTCTGAGATGATACAGCGCTATACTGAAGTTCTCTACAGTCTCTACCGCAAATCATTCGATACGAAAACCCGCAAGTTCGGACCGGCAGAGTTAATCTACGATGCAGCGTCTAAGCATAGGAGTGTATCATTGCCAAGGGTAAGTCCCGACAATAAATACATCATCTTCGCAGAAGGAGATTTCGGATGTTTCCACGTATGGCATCCACATGCAGATATCTTCATTATGGATATAGCTACACGCGAAGTACGCAAACTGGAAAACATGAACAGCGACATGAGCGAGAGTTACCCTACCTGGTCAAGCAACGGACGATGGATTATGTGCGGAAGCCGCAGAGACGATGGCAATTACACACGTCCTTACATAGCATACTTCGACAGACAAGGCAAGGCTCATAAGGCATTCGAACTCCCACAGGAAGACCCGAATTTCTATACATTCCAAGGACGCAGTTACAATCGTCCGGAATTCATGATCGAGCCTGTTCAGGTCACTCCACAACAACTGGCTGAAGTGGCAAAGACAGATGCTATTCCGGCAAAATTCAAGAGCACAGATATCCATAGCAGTGTAGATGGAGCCACAGGCGCCTCTGTCCAACACACCGACTCTGTAAAATAATTGATTGCACTCAAGAAATTAAATATCACTGCCTGCAATAGTTTTATTCTGCTTAATTCTGTTGCATTCATAGTTCTGGCAATTATTATGTTGCCCATATTGAACTATGACTACCTCTATGCCGCTCAGGATCATTCCATCTTTATGAAAAGTCATACTTTCATGATGGAACAGTTGGCAGTTCCTGGAGGATTTCTCAAGTGGGCAGGATGTTATTTTACCCAGTTCTTCTACTACCCCTGGTTAGGAAGCGGAATACTGATTGCAATATGGATTGCCTCCTATATTATAAGTCTATACACCTTCGATATAAAACGTGCATGGACTTCTGTGGCTCTAATTCCTATAATTGCACTGCTTTGCTCAGTAATTGACTTAGGGTATTGGATTTACTATCTGAAAAACCTCGGATACTGGTTTTCCGAGAGTCTTGGATATCTAACCATGATGATTGCCTTGATGGTTTTCAAACAAATCATCACCATTCATAACCCTCAGAACCCTCAGAACCCTCAGAACCATTCATTACCAATATCCAATAAAATTCTCACCAACACCCTGCCATCGCTGTTCATCCTTTTGTGGGGTATATTTGGTTATATACTCTTCGGATGGTGGGGACTGCTCGGACTAATCCTGATGGGCTGTATGTGCTTTCACCAACGACCAACGACCAACGACCAACCGATTATCCGATTATCCGACCATCCGATTATCCGATTATCCCCAATCTGTCTGGTGGTCATCACTCTTATTTCCGTTCCTTGGATTGCCTACTACTGCTACACCAGTTTCCGTATTGAAGACGCATGGACTATAGGCTTCCCACTTTTCCAGCACCTTACACATACCGATTGGAACCTCAGCATACCATTCTTTTTCATCATTGCCACCACCATCCTCGTGGCTATTCTCAGCCATACAAACCTATTCAGGTCACAATCCAAGGTACAGGCATATTCTGTGACCACCATAGTAGCACTGCTAAGCATCACCGCTGTCGTTAAGGCCAATATCACCGATAAGAATTTCCACAGCGAACTGAGATTGTATCGTCAGATAGAAGAATGCAGATGGCAGGATGCTATAGATGAATTCAAATGCCACCAAGATCATCCTACTCACCAGATGGTAATGTGCAAAAACATCGCCCTTATCAATCTGCATCAATTAGGCGAACAAATGTTCTCACTCAACAATATCGGCACAAAACCCAATTCCGGTGAATTACAAATCCGAATGACCTCAACGGCAGGTCCACTTCTTTATTACTACAACGGATTGGTCAATTACGCATATCGCTGGGCTATAGAGAACGAAGTGGATCATGGCCTGTCGGTCAAACTACTGAAGATGATGATTCGTTGCGCAATTTGGAACCAGGAATACCAACTTGCCAGCAAATATATCACCATGATGCGCTCCACCACCTTCCATAAGCAGTGGGCAAGGAATCAAGAACGAATGATTTACGACCTCAGTGCTTTTATAGGCAGCAAGGAGTATCAAGCCGTTGCACCCCTTGAGATTGCTGGGAGCGGAGAGTTGGACGCCGATAATGGACTCTGCGAGGAATACATTATTTATAATTACGCATGTCTTCTCGCCCAAAACCCTGTACAGCAAGAAGCCGCAGTATGCTATGCAATGATGATAAAAGACGACGACCTCATCAAGTTCCAACTCGAGAACTACTATTCCACACATCCCATTCAGGATGTACCAAAACATATCGTCGAGGCTGTGGATATCTATAATCAGCAACACTCACCACAATACCAGAAATTCATTGCCGATTATCAGCGTTTTCTTGGCAACGGAGCCAGAATCGTAGATGTGGGCAAATCCATGAAACCAATCTATAACAAAACATATTGGTGGTACTATTATTTCTTTAACGATTTTAATATCTATTAATTATGAAACAGAACCTGACAATCACACTCCTTGTAGCAGCCTTTACGATGCTGACTACAGATGCATTCTCGCAAGGAAAAGTCGAAGATTACAATCGCGCATGGAATCTTCGCAAAGACTACAACGGCAAGGTAAAGAACTCCAACGTACAGGCACGTGCCGTAGGCGACTCCCACAAATTCACCTACACACTTGAAGTAGGCGATTCTACACAGACCTTTATCATTGACGCAGAAACCAACACCGTAGAACCTTACAAAGACGAACAAGGTGGCGACAGAAATCAGCGATGGGGCGACCGTCGTCCACGCGGCGACTGGGGCGGTATGGGTGGACGCCAACAGGAAGAAGGCGGAAAACTCACATGGCATCAGCAAAACCACCACTGGATGACAGTAGATCCAGAGAACGACGAGTGCGGAGACACTCATTTGAACAAAGATTTGGTGCTCTCATGGAAAAACAATAATCTCTGGCTTGGCGAACGTCAACTCACATCCGACGGTGTTGACACATTCTATTACTCCATCCACGCAAGCCTCTCTCCTGATGGGAAATACATAGCAACAACAAAGATCAAGCCTGCACCTAAGCACATGATTACCTATGTCAATTCCTCTCCACGCGACCAGGTACAGCCTAAGTACAGTGAACTGCAATATACCAAGCCAGGCGATTCCCTCAACTATCGTGTACCTGTCATCATAGAACTTGAATCCGGTAAAGTGAGCGAACCATCAACTGCCCTATTCCAGTATCAGTACGAAGTCAGTGCACCAAGTTGGGACGACAACAGCCAGACAGTAACATTCGAGTTCAACGAGCGCGGACATAAGACCTACCGTGTACTTGAAATGGATGTCAATGCCAACGTACGCGTGCTTATTGAAGAGACCAATCCAAAGTATGTGGCATACAGCCGCAACTACCGACACGACTTCAAAGACGGCAAACGCATTCTCTGGAAGAGCGACCGTGACAACTATGCCCACCTATATCTCTACGATCGTACAAAGGGCAATGTAGGACGTCAGATTACCAAAGGTGAATATTGGGTACGTGAAGTACAACGTGTAGATGAAGAGAAAGGAATCATCTGGTTCACTGCCAACGAAATGAACAAAGACGAAGACCCTTACTTCATCCACTATTACAAAATCAATCTCGATGGTACTGGCCTCGTAGAGTTGACCCCTGGCAATGGTACCCACAGAGCCACCTTCACTCGCGACATGGCATACCTTGTTGATACCTATTCATCAGTAGAAAACCCACCTGTCACTGTTCTACGCTCAGGCGAAGATGGTCATCTCATCCGCGAAATTGCAAAAGCCGACATCAGCCAACTGCTCAAGACTGGATGGAAGGCTCCGGAAGTGTTCGTTGCTCCTGGACGTGACGGAAAGACTCCTATGTGGGGACTCATCGTACGTCCATCCAATTTCAATCCTAAAAAGAAATATCCTGTTATCGAGTACATCTATTCCGGTCCTGGCGACCAGTATGTTCCAAAGTCATTCTCCACTTGGTATGGCAGCCTGTCGGATATAGCCGAACTGGGATTCATTGTAGTCCAACTCGATGCTATGACCACATCCTTCCGCACTCTCGAATTCGAACAGGTATGTTATAAGAACCTCAAGGATGCAGGATTCCCCGACCGTATCGAATGGATTAAGGCAGCAGCAAAGAAATACAAGTATATGGACATCAGCCGTATGGGAATCTACGGATGTTCTGCCGGAGGACAGGAAGCCCTCGGAGCACTCCTTTTCCATGGTGATTTCTACAAAGCCGGTTATTCTGCATGTGGATGCCACGACAACCGTATGGACAAGATTTGGTGGAACGAGCAATGGATGGGAACTGTTGACAAGAGTTATGAGGAATGTTCTAACGTAGTCAACGCTAAGAACCTCACAGGAAAACTGATGCTCGTAGTAGGTGAGATGGATGATAATGTCGATCCTTCATCATCTTTCCAGGTTGTCAATGCCCTGCTTAAGGCAAACAAGGATTTCGAATTCATCTATATTCCAGGAGCCCACCACACTATGGGAGATTCCTACGGAGAGCACAAGCGCTACGACTTCTTCGTAAAGAATCTGCTTGGTGTAGAACCACCTGCATGGACCGAATTCGAGAAGAAAAAGTAACCGCTTGCCTGCGTCAATACCGGCACAATTTAATTGTGCCAATACCATATAACCACATAACCACATAACCGCAAAATGTCCAACAGCCCTAAAGAATTAGGAACCGAAAAAGTCGGCAAACTCCTTTGGCAATACGCCTTGCCAGCCATCATTGCGATGACAGCCTCATCGCTATATAATATGGTGGACAGCATTTTCATTGGTCAGGGAGTGGGAGCACTTGCCATCTCAGGTTTGGCAGTCACCTTCCCCTTCATGAACCTCAGTGCCGCCTTCGGTGCTATGGTCGGAGTAGGAAGTGCCACCATCCTGTCAGTCCGTCTCGGACAGCGAGACTATACCAGCGCACAGAAGATACTTGGCAATTGTGTCACCCTCAACATCCTGTTAGGTATTGTCTTTATGGTCGCCTCTCTCCTTTTCCTCGACCCAATCCTTCGGTTCTTCGGGGCTACCGACAATACCCTCTCCTATGCCCGCGACTATATGATAGTCATTCTCATAGGCAATGCAGTCACCCATCTCTATCTTGGGCTTAATGCCGTACTGAGGGCAGCCGGCAAACCCAAGATAGCGATGTGGTGCACCATCCTCACCGTAATCATCAATGCCATCCTCGACCCTATTTTCATCTTCGTTCTGAATATGGGAATACGCGGAGCCGCCATCGCCACCATCCTCGCACAGATTATCTGCCTCATCTGGCAAATAAAGATATTCGCCAACAAAAATGAGTTCATTCATTTCGAGAAAGGTATCTACGCCCTGAAGTCCCGTATAGTCCAGGACATACTCTCTATCGGAATGGCACCATTCCTCATGAACCTCTGTTCATGTATTGTAGTCATCTTCGTCAACAACGGATTGCTCCGCTATGGAGGCGACCTCGCAGTAGGAGCTTACGGAATAGTCAATCGCATCGGGTTTATCTTTGCCATGATATGCATAGGCATCAACCAAGGTATGCAACCTATTGCCGGCTATAACTACGGAGCAGAGAAGATGGACCGTGTCATGAAAGTCTATTACCTCGCAATGGGTTATGCCACACTCATCTGCTGCGTTGCCTTCATCGCAGGAGTAGTTTTCCCTGAGGCTTGTGTGCGCCTCTTTACCCACGACACCCAACTCATCTCCATTGCCATTCCGGCTATGATACTCTATATGTGCACCTTCCCAGTTGTAGGATTTCAAATGGTCACCACCAATTTCTTCCAAAGCATAGGCAAAGCAAAAATAAGTATATTCCTCTCCCTCACCCGCCAACTCATCTTCCTTCTTCCCGGACTTATCATCCTGCCACTCTTCTTCCAAGTCAACGGCATCTGGTACGCCATCCCCCTCTCCGACCTCCTCTCGTCACTTCTTACTGCAATAATATTCTTTATCTACAAGCATAAATTTATGTCCGCTATATGAACGATACCTTTTCAATAACCATTGGCAGAGAGTTAGGTAGTGGTGGGAAAGCCATCGCCAAGATACTTGCCGACCATTTTGGGTGCACATTCTATGATAAGCAGATACTCACCCTTGCAGCCAAAGAAAGTGGGTTTAGCGAGAAACTCTTCGAAGAACATGATGAGCGCCACGGTAGGCTCCCTGGCATCCTCTTCAACAAAGTGCCGATTATAGGTCATGCCAACTACTACAGTGAACAAGTATCTGCGGGGTCCCTTTTCAAGTTCCAGAGCGAAGTGATATGGCACGAAGCCAAAGACCACCGATGCGTATTCGTAGGTCGTTGTGCCGACTATGTACTCCGCAAGAAAGCCGACAAAGTAAATATCTTCATCTATGCCAATATGGACTTCAAGATAAGGAATGTAGTAGAACGTGAAGGTTGCAGCAGCGACGAAGCACGCAGGAAGATTATCGAAGGAGAACGCAAGCGAAGCGAATTCTACAACTTCTATACCGGCCAGAAATGGGGCGACAAACAGTACTACGACCTTTGCATCGACTCATCCGTCTTAGGCATCGACAAATCTGCCACCCTCCTCATCCAATACATCAACCAACTCTTAGAACTCTCATAACCATTCAGAACTCTCAGAACCCTCAGAACTCTCAGAACCCTCATAACCATTCATAACTCTCAGAACTTACCACCACCCCAGGATCGTCATACCGAGCGTTAGCGAGTGTATCTCACCTCCAGCACAAAAAAGCAATTTTGAATTTTTAATTTTGAA
>R15__coassemble_619_pt1 | contig 25775 bp, 38 predicted proteins | sample R15__metabat2_low_PE_001 | metagenome-assembled genome bin R15
TCACCTCCAGCACTTTCTGGATTTACCACCTCCCTCAGGATCGTCATACCGAACGGAGTGAGTGTATCTCACCTCCAGCACTTTCTGGATTTACCACTTCCCCCGGGATTGTCATACCGAACGAAGTGAGTGTATCTCACCTTCAGCACATTTATGTTGGAACACTAATTTACTGCCAAAAAGTATATAATTGCTAAAATTTTAGTTGCATTTTTTTTTCTGATAATTGCTAAAATAAATTTGGTGTTGTTATGGAAAAGTGCTATCTTTGTAGTTTGAAATTAAGCGAACTTGAAAGAGTGGTGATGCGATTGAGTGGTGAAAATAGGATGCGCTTTAGTTATAAACAAAATTGAAATGCGAAGAATATATTATATGAAGAAAATATTACTGACGGTATTGAGCCTTTTTCTGGTGCTTGTTGGCTATGCCCAGCCGAATCCGGTGAAGGTGAGTCACGAACTGAAGGTTGATGGGCATTCGGCAGAACTGGTGTTTAAGGCTGCGATTGATCCTGGATGGCACGTGTATTCCGTTGAGGTCGTCGAGGATGGTCCAACTCCCGCTTCTCTCAATGTAGAGAAGATAGATGGCATGGCATTGGTAGGTGGATTGGTGGCTCAGCCGAAAGCAAAGAAGGTGTATGAGGAGATGTTTGAGGCTGATGTATATTACCACGAAGGTTCGGTGGTCTTTATCCAGAAACTGGAACTGACCTCCGATGCTTATTCCATTTCCGGATATCTTGAATATGGCGCTTGTAACGACCAGACTTGTATTCCTCCTACGAGTGTGGATTTTGAATATTCCGGACAGGTGGAAGGCGAATCAGCTGAAGCTGATGAGAAAACTCAGGAAGAGACTTCTGATGTGCCTGAAGCGCCTGATACAGAGGGCATTGGTGGTGGAGAAACAGTAGATAATGATGGCTCTGAAATGGAGACATCCGATTCTTTGGAAGAATCAACTTCCGATGTGGATTTCTGGGCACCAGTAGGTGAAGTAAAGACATACGATGAAGTGGTTGCTGATTCGTGGTCTTCGGTAGGTGAAAAGGAAGAAGGGTATTCCCTTTGGACAATATTCATTCTCGGTTTTTCCGGAGGTTTGCTCGCTCTGGTGACACCATGCGTGTGGCCTATAATACCGATGACGGTAAGTTATTTCCTCAAGCGCGGCAAAGCGGGAAAGAAAGGCGTGAGAGATGCCATACTGTACGGCATTTCAATCGTTGTAATCTATATGGTACTCGGACTTGCAGTAACAGCCGCGTTTGGTGCTGATGCACTTAATTCGCTGTCAACCAACGCACTGTTCAACGTATTCTTCTTCCTCTTGCTCGTAGTCTTTGCCCTCTCCTTCTTCGGAATGTTTGAGATAAAACTACCATCTTCGTGGAGCAATGCAGTAGATGACAAAGCGGATAAGGTCGGAGGTATGCTCGGCATCTTCCTGATGGCTTTCACACTTACACTGGTCAGTTTCTCGTGCACAGGACCAATTATCGGATTTCTGCTCGTAGAGGTATCAGTGATGGGCAATGTGCTCGGTCCGTCAGTAGGGATGTTCGGTTTTGCCCTCGCCCTCGCCCTTCCTTTTGCACTCTTCGCTATGTTCCCTCAGTGGATGCAATCTATGCCTAAGAGCGGAAGTTGGATGAACACGGTAAAGGTGGTTCTCGGATTTATCGAACTCTTCTTCGCCTTTAAGTTCCTCAGCGTTGCCGATATGGCATATCACTGGCATATTCTCGACAGAGATGTGTTTGTCCTCATATGGATTTTGCTCGCCCTCGCCCTCGGATTGTATCTTTTAGGAGTATATCATTTTCCTCACGAAGAAAAACAAAAAAAAGTGTCAATTTTAAGAAAAATTTTCGGTTTGGCATCTATTTTGTTTGCAGTTTATATGGTGCCGGGATTGTGGGGAAGTCCGCTTAAAGCGATAAGCGCCTTCACTCCGCCAATGAGTACCCAGCATTGGAAACTGGTTGACAACGAGGTGAAGCCACAGTTCAACGACTTTGACGAGGGAATGGAATACGCAAGAAAAGTCGGAAAACCAGTGTTCCTCGATTTTACAGGATACGGCTGCGTTAACTGCAGAAAGATGGAGGCTGCTGTATGGACAGACCCTCAGGTGGCAGAGAAACTCAATAATGAGTTCGTGCTCATTCAGTTGTTTGTTGACGATAAAACAAAACTTAGCGATGCCGAGAGCGCTTCACTCAGTTCTCAATACGGCCAGAGGATGAGGACAGTAGGTCAGAAGTGGAGTTATCTCCAGAACAGCAAATTCGGAGCAAATGCACAACCATTCTATGTAATACTCGACAATGAAGGCAGACTCATGGACGGCAGTTATTCATACGACGAGGATGTGCTTCATTTCCTCCGTTTCCTCAATGACGGACTCAATAGTTACTATCCTCCTGTAAACGACGGACATTAGCAGATAGATGAATGATATTGAGAGTACATCAAATTTTGAAGTAAAAATAACAAAGTATCAATAAAATAATGTTTAATTAAAAAATTGTAAATCAAAAGAATATGGCAAACGAAAAACAACAGCTCCAGATAGAACTAAAGCCAGAAGTGGCTCAGGGAGTTTATGCCAATTTGGCAATTATAGCAAATACACCAATTGAGTTCGTAATAGATCATGTGGCTATGCTGCCAGGAATGCAGAAAGCAAATGTGCAATCAAGAGTGATAATGGCTCCAGAGAATGCAAAGCGCTTTTTGCTGGCTTTACAGGAAAGAGTGAGAGATTACGAACAGCAGTTTGGAACGATAGAGATCGGTTCGCGAGGCCAATCTGCGCCAAAGGGATCTACGATTGCTCCTTTCGGTACACCTCATGGCGAGGCTTAGACCGTTGGATGTCTGCCGCATTCCATTAAAGAGGAACCGATGAGTTCCCGGATTGCGAAAAGATTCCATAAAGTCCGAATATCCTCTCTAAAGAGAGAGGAATGGAGATTAAAAAATGTTTTCAAGTGTTAAACTTTCTTAAATTCTGCCGTTTTGGGCTCATTTTTGGCTCGGAAAGGCAGAATTTCTATATTATTAGGTGTATTAGTTCGGGATTTTTTACTAACTTTGCACCGCTTTTTTGCGCATACCGCTCGAAACGGGGAGTTTTGAGACGGTAATTATGCGCACCAGAAATGGGACAGAAGCTCCCGCTGAGCCCGTGTGAGAGGTAGGCGAAGTAGGAATTGAATAGTATTTTATAAAATTATAATAATTTAAAAATTAAAAAAATGCCTACAATTCAACAATTAGTAAGAAAAGGCAGAAGAGTCTTGGTTGACAAGAGCAAATCACCTGCACTGGACAGTTGTCCACAGCGCAGAGGTGTTTGTGTTCGTGTTTATACCACAACTCCTAAGAAGCCTAACTCAGCAATGAGAAAAGTTGCTCGTGTTCGCCTTACAAACAAGAAAGAGGTTAACTCTTACATTCCAGGCGAAGGACACAACTTGCAGGAGCACTCAATCGTGCTCGTTCGTGGTGGTCGTGTAAAAGACCTCCCAGGTGTACGTTACCATATCATCCGCGGAGCGCTTGATACAGCAGGTGTGGAAAGCCGCACACAGCGTCGCTCTAAGTATGGTGCTAAGAGACCTAAAGCAAAGAAATAAGAAAAACGGTTGAGTAAATCCGAAAGGGTTGAAGACCATTAAGAACAACCAAAATTAAGTAAAAAATGAGAAAAGCAAAACCAAAGAAACACGTCATCCTGCCTGATCCAGTATATGGAGACGTAAAGGTTACCAAGTTTGTGAACCATCTGATGTATGATGGAAAGAAGACTATCGCATACAGCATTTTCTACAATGCACTTGCAGTAGTTGAAAAGAAGATGAAAGACGCTGAGCAGACTCCAGTTGAAATCTGGAAGAAAGCTCTTGACAACATCACCCCACAGGTGGAGGTTAAGTCACGTCGTATTGGTGGTGCTACATTCCAGGTACCTACAGAGATTCGTGCCGACCGTAAGGAAGCCATCTCAATGAAGAATATGATTTCTTTTGCCCGCAAGCGTTCAGGTAAGAACATGGCTGAGAAGCTGTCTGCAGAAATCATGGATGCGTTCAACCAGCAGGGTGGAGCATTTAAGAGAAAAGAAGATATGCACCGTATGGCTGAAGCCAACAGAGCATTCGCTCACTTCAGATTCTAATCGCGCGTGTATATATAATAAGGTAGAGAAGATTGTTTAGGATATAAAAGAAATGGCAAAGAGAGATTTGCACTTGACGCGTAATATCGGGATTATGGCCCATATTGATGCGGGAAAGACAACAACATCTGAGCGAATCCTGTTCTACACAGGACTGACCCACAAGATAGGTGAGGTTCACGACGGTGCAGCAACAATGGACTGGATGGCTCAGGAACAGGAGCGCGGAATAACTATTACTTCCGCTGCCACAACCACCTACTGGGAGTGGAACAGCGACAAGTATAAGATAAACCTGATAGACACTCCGGGACACGTAGACTTCACAGCAGAAGTGGAACGTTCACTGAGAGTACTTGACGGAGCCGTAGCAACCTATTGTGCAGTCGGTGGTGTACAGCCACAGAGCGAAACCGTATGGCGTCAAGCAGATAAATACAATGTTCCTCGTATAGGATACGTGAACAAGATGGACCGTTCAGGTGCCAATTTCTTTGAGGTAGTACGTCAGATGAAGGAGATGCTCGGAGCCAATCCTTGCCCCGTAGTAATCCCAATCGGTGCAGAAGAACACTTCAAGGGAGTGGTTGACCTCATCAAGATGAAGGCAATCATTTGGCACGATGAAAGTATGGGCGCTGATTATTCAGAAGAAGAAATACCAGCACAACTCGTAGATGAGGCTAATGAATGGAGAGACAAACTCCTCGAGACAGCAGCTAATTTCGATGATGCACTGATGGAGAAATTCTTCGACGACCCAACAACGGTGACACAAGAGGAAATCATAGCAGCCTTGAGAAAAGGTACAGTGGCAATGGAGGTAACTCCTATGCTCTGCGGATCCTCTTTCAAGAACAAGGGCGTACAGACATTGCTCGACTATGTTTGCGCCTTCCTTCCATCACCACTCGACAATCCTGTTGTCGTAGGTACCACACCTCAGACAAAAGAGGAAACAGAGCGCAAGGCGGATGAGAATGATAAGACAGCGGCACTGTCATTCAAGATTGCCACAGACCCATATGTAGGTCGTCTTACTTTCATCCGTGTTTATTCTGGTAAGGTTGCAGCAGGCTCTTATGTTTATAACAGCCGTTCGGGAAAGAAAGAGAGAATCTCACGACTCTTCCAAATGCATTCCAACCACCAGAACCCTGTTGAGGAAATCTGTGCAGGTGACATAGGCGCCGTAGTCGGACTGAAAGATATCCACACTGGTGATACACTTTGTGACGAGGACGCTCCGATAGTTCTCGAATCAATGGACTTCCCAGATCCGGTAATCGGCATCGCTGTAGAACCTAAGACACAGAAAGACCTTGACAAGCTGTCTGTGGGTCTTGCAAAACTTGCAGAAGAAGACCCTACATTTACCGTCAGAACAGACGAACAGAGTGGACAGACAGTTATCTCAGGAATGGGTGAGCTTCACCTTGATATAATCATCGACCGTCTGAAAAGAGAATTCAAGGTCGAATGCAATCAGGGAAAGCCACAGGTTAACTATAAAGAGGCAATCACACAGGCTGTCAACCTTAGAGAAGTGTACAAGAAACAGTCTGGTGGACGAGGCAAATTTGCCGACATCATCGTGGAAGTGGGTCCTAAGGATGCCGATTTCGAAGGAACTGGTCTTCAGTTTATCGACGAAGTCAAAGGCGGTAATATCCCTAAGGAATTCATACCATCAGTTCAGAAAGGATTCATCAGCGCTATGCAAAACGGTGTGCTCGGAGGATTCCCAATGGACAGCATGAAAGTGCGTTTGGTAGATGGTTCATTCCATCCAGTGGATTCCGACCAACTCTCATTCGAGATATGTGCACTCCAAGCATATAAGCACGCTTGTTCGCAGGCCAAGCCAGTCTTGATGGAACCTATTATGAAACTTGAGGTGGTTACACCAGAGGAGAATATGGGCGACGTCATTGGAGACCTTAACAAGAGAAGAGGCCAAGTGGAAGGAATGGACACAAGCCGTTCAGGTGCACGAATCGTAAAGGCAATGGTACCACTCGCAGAGATGTTCGGATATGTGACAGCACTCCGTACAATAACCTCTGGCCGCGCAACATCAACGATGACTTACGATCATCACGCTCCTGTATCAAGCAATATCGCAAGAGAAGTGCTGCAGGAAGTAGGCGGAAGAGTGGATTTAGTGTAAACAACGTCGGAAGCCTAGCGAATGACTCTTAGGCAGAGACAAAAATAGTAACAAAATTAAATAATTAAAATCGACAATGAGTCAGAAAATTAGAATCAAACTGAAGTCTTACGACCACAACTTGGTTGACAAGTCAGCAGAGAAAATCGTAAAGACAGTGAAGTCAACGGATGCCAGAGTAGTAGGCCCTATTCCGTTGCCAACTCACAAACGTATCTACACTGTTAACAGAAGTACTTTCGTAAACAAGAAGTCACGCGAACAGTTCGAACTTAACACTTACAAGAGACTGATTGATATCTTCGAGGCAACTCCAAAGACAATCGACTCTCTTATGAAGCTTGAATTGCCAAGTGGCGTAGAAGTGGAGATAAAAGTATAGGAGAAAATAATCGATTCTCCGGAAAGAGACATTTTTAGTAATTTATTTATAAACAAAGTTTGAAATGCCAGGATTATTAGGAAAGAAAATCGGAATGACATCCGTTTTCAGTGCTGATGGAAAAAATCTTCCATGCACTGTTATCGAAGTAGGTCCTTGTGTTGTAACTCAAATCAAAACTGTCGAGAAAGATGGTTATGCAGCTGTTCAGGTTGGCTTCGAAGAGGCTAAGGAAAAGAACACTACAAAGCCAATGAAAGGACATTTTGAAAAGGCAGGAACAACACCAAAGAGACACTTGGCCGAGTTCACTTATGAAGAGGAACACAACCTCGGAGACGTAATCACAGTGGAGTTGTTCAACGACTCTCCATTCGTTGACGTAGTTGGTACCTCAAAAGGTAAAGGATTCCAGGGCGTCATGAAACGTCACGGATTCGGTGGTGTAGGCCAGTCAACACACGGTCAGGATGACCGCGCTCGTAAGCCAGGTTCAATCGGTGCCTGTGCAACTCCTTCTCGTGTTTTCAAAAACCTGAGAATGGGTGGACAAATGGGTAATGTACAGGTTACTACACACAACCTGCAAGTAATTAAGGTTATCCCAGAGCATAACCTCCTTCTCGTGAAGGGTTCTGTTCCAGGAAGTAAAGGTTCAATTGTAACAGTTAAGAAGTAATGGAAATTTCAGTTTTAAACATTAAAGGTCAGGAGACTGGTAAGAAGGTTGAATTGAATGACGCTATCTTCGGAATTGAACCTAACGACCATGTCGTTTATCTTGCAGTTAAGCAGTATCTTGCAGCTCAGCGTCAAGGTACTCACAAATCAAAGGAAAGAAGCGAAATCGCTGGTTCTACCCGCAAACTGATCCGTCAGAAGGGTGGTGGCGGCGCTCGCCGTGGTGATATCAAATCTCCGGTATTGAGAGGTGGAGGCCGTGTATTCGGTCCGCGTCCTCGTGACTATTGGTTCAAGCTTAACAAGAAAGTTAAGGAACTCGCTTGCAAGAGTGCTCTCACATACAAAGCACAGGACAATGCAATTATCGTTGTTGAGGATTTCCAGATGGAAGCCCCTAAGACAAAGGAATTTGTAGAAATCCAGAAAGCTCTCAATGTGGAAGGTAAGAAACTTCTTCTTGTTTTGCCAGAGAACGACAAGAACGTATATCTGTCAGCACGTAACCTTCAGAAGGTCCAGATTGCTCCAGTGTGTGCAGTAAATACATATTCAGTTATGAATGCAAATGTTCTTGTTCTTACAGAAAATGCTCTTAAGGCAGTTGACGAAAAATTTACTAAATAAGGAGGAACAATATGTCATACATAATTAAACCGTTGGTAACTGAGAAGATGACAGGTCTCTCAGATAAGCAAAACAACAAGTTTGGCTTCATTGTAAATCCAAAGGCCAACAAGATTGAACTTAAGAAAGAGATAGAAGAAAAATATAACGTTAATGTAGTTTCAATTAACACTATGCGTTACGCTGGCAAGAGTAAGCAGCGTTATACACGTGCAGGTGTGATAAAGGGAAGAACAGACGCTTTCAAGAAAGCTATCGTTACCCTTAAGGAAGGCGAAACTATTGATTTCTTTAGTAACATTTAATAAAAATGGGTATTCGTAAATTCAGACCAATTACTCCTGGTCAAAGACACAAAGCTATTGGTACTTTTGATGATGTTACTACATCAGTACCAGAAAAGTCTCTTGTATTCGGTAAAAAGAGTACAGGTGGCCGTAACAACTACGGACGTATCACCGTTAGATACAGAGGTGGTGGCCACAAGAAGTTAATTCGTATTGTTGACTTCAAGAGAAACAAAGATGGAATCCCTGCAGTTGTGAAGACAATCGAGTACGATCCAAATCGTTCAGCTCGTATTGCGCTGCTCTTCTATGCAGATGGTGAAAAACGCTACATCGTTGCTCCTAACGGTTTGCAGGTTGGTGCTACGCTGATGTCAGGTGACACAGCAACTCCAGACCTTGGCAACACTCTTCCTCTCCAGAACATACCAGTCGGTACTGTTATCCACAATATCGAACTTCGTCCTGGACAAGGTGCAAAGATGGTAAGAAGCGCTGGTAATTTTGCACAACTCACTTCACGTGAGGGCCGTTATTGTGTAATCAAACTGCCTTCAGGAGAAATCCGTAAGGTCCTCTCAGTTTGCCGCGCTACAATCGGAAGCGTAAGTAATTCTGACCATGCACTTGAATCATCAGGTAAGGCAGGTCGCTCTCGTTGGTTAGGACGTCGTCCTCATAACCGTGGTGTTGTAATGAATCCAGTGGATCACCCAATGGGTGGTGGTGAAGGCCGTCAGTCAGGAGGTCACCCACGTTCACGCAATGGCTTGTACGCTAAGGGTCTCAAGACTCGTGCACCTAAGAAGGCTTCAACCAAGTACATTATTGAAAGACGTAAAAAGTAATTAATCCATTGAGTTATGAGTAGATCACTTAAAAAAGGTCCGTATATTAACGTCAAGCTCGAAAAGAAAGTTCTTGCAATGAACGAGAGCGGTAAAAAGAGCGTTATCAAATCTTGGGCCAGGGCTTCAATGATTTCCCCTGATTTCGTGGGACATACTATTGCAGTTCATAATGGTAATAAATTTATTCCTGTCTATGTCACAGAAAATATGGTAGGACACAAACTTGGTGAGTTCAGCCAGACTCGTACATTCCGTGGTCACGCAGGTAATAGAAAGAAATAAAAAAGAATAGATAATGGGATCAAGAAAAAAACTGATGGCCGAAAAAATTAAAGAGGCCAAGAAGACTGCTTATTTTGCCAGTCTGAGAAATGTCCCTTCTTCCCCACGCAAGATGCGCTACGTTGTTGATCTTGTAAGAGGCATGGAAGTAACTAAAGCATTAGCTACTCTCAAGTTCTGTTCAAAGGACGCCTCAAAAGATCTCGAGAAGTTGGTTCGCTCAGCTATTGCTAACTGGGAACAGAAAAACGAACGCAAGGCAGAAAACGGAGAATTGTATATCAGTAAGATTTTTGTTGATGAGGGTGTAACTCTTAAACGTATGAGACCAGCACCACAGGGAAGAGGTTATAGAATTCGCAAGCGTTCAAACCACGTAACAGTATTTGTTGACGCAAAAACTAAGGAGGATTAATAATGGGACAAAAATGTAATCCAATAAGCAACCGTCTCGGCATTGTAAGAGGCTGGGACTCAAATTGGTTCGGTGGCAAGAATTTTGGCGACAATATTCTTGAAGACAGCGAGATTCGCAGATATTTGAACAAACGTCTGGAAAAGGCAAGTATTTCAAAGATTGTAATCGAGCGTACACTTAAGCTTGTGACGATAACAGTTTGTACTGCACGTCCTGGATTCATCATCGGTAAAGAAGGTGGTGAAGTCGAGAAACTTAAGAAAGAACTTGAGAAATTGACTAAAAAGGAAGTACAGATTAACGTTTATGAAGTGAAGCGCCCAGAACTTGACGCAGTTATTGTATCTAACAATATAGCTCGTCAGATTGAAGGCAAAATCGCATACCGTCGTGCTATCAAGACAGCGATTGCCAATACTATGCGCTCAGGTGCAGAAGGTATTAAGGTGCAGATTTCAGGTCGTCTTAACGGTGCAGAAATGTCCCGTTCAGAAATGTATAAGGAAGGAAGAACTCCTCTTCACACTCTTCGTGCTGACATTGACTATAACTTGGCAGAAGCCCTTACAAAAGTTGGACTTCTTGGTATCAAGGTATGGATATGCCGCGGAGAGAAATTTGGCAAGCAGGATTTGGCTCCTAATTTCGCACATTCTAAGGATGCCGGCCGTGGAAATAACAACGGTGGCAGAAGATTCAGAAATAAAAAGTCTAACAATCGTTAAAGAGAAGAACTATGTTACAGCCTAAAAGACAAAAATACAGAAGACCACAAAAAGGTCGTGGTCGTTTGAAGGGTGTTGCTCATAGAGGTACTGATCTTGCGTTCGGAAGTTTCGGTATTAAAGCTCTTCAGACACGTTGGATTTCAGCTCAGCAAATAGAAGCTGCCCGTGTTGCTATCACTCGATATATGCAACGTCAGGGGCAAGTTTGGATTCGCATATTCCCAGATAAACCAGTAACAAAGAAACCTGCTGACGTCCGAATGGGTAAAGGTAAGGGTGATCCTTACAAGTACGTGTTCCCAGCAAAGCCAGGCTCAATCTTGTTCGAAGTTGAGGGAGTACCATATGATGTAGCCAAGGAAGCACTCCGTCTCGGAGCACAAAAACTTCCAACTACAACTAAGTTTATTGTTAGACGTGATTACGATTACGAAAACGCTTGATTATGAAAATTACAGAAATAAGAGAACTGACTACTGCAGAATTGCAGGAACGTCTTGAGACAGAGGTTGCAAACTATACAAATATGAAGTTCAACCACCACGTTTCTCCTGTAGAGGATTATTCACAAATTAAGAAACTTCGTCGTACAATAGCCCGTATGAAAGGTGAATTGCGTCAGAGAGAACTTAACAAATAAATTTGCATCTACATGGAAGCTAGAAATTTAAGAAAACAAAGAACGGGTGTTGTCGTCAGCAACAAGATGGATAAAACTATCGTGGTAGCTACAAAATTCAAAGAGAAGCACCCAATATATGGTAAGTTCGTCAGCAAGACGAAAAAATATCATGCTCATGACGAAAATAATGAGTGCAACGTAGGTGATACAGTACTGATTATGGAAACCCGCCCATTGAGCAAAACTAAAAGATGGAGATTAGTTAATATCGTTGAAAGAGCTAAGTAATTATGATACAAGTAGAATCAAGATTGACAGTTGCCGACAACAGCGGTGCACGCGAGGTACTTTGTATCCGTGTTCTTGGTGGAACTCGCCGTCGTTACGCTACAGTTGGTGATACAATTGTCGTTACAGTAAAGAATGTGATTCCTTCCAGCGAAATTAAGAAAGGAACAGTATCAAAAGCTTTGATAGTTCGCACAAAGAAAGAAGTTCGTCGTGCAGATGGATCATATATCCGTTTCGATGATAATGCATGCGTCCTGTTGGCTAACACAGGCGAACTTCGTGGCAGCCGTATTTTCGGTCCGGTAGCCCGCGAACTCCGTGCTGTGAATATGAAAGTAGTTTCTTTAGCTACTGAAGTACTTTAACTTTAAGAAATCAAAGTAATGAGTAAATTACATATTAAGAAAGGTGACACGGTTATCGTAAATGCTGGTAACGATAAGGGTCAGAAGGGTAAAGTCCTGAAGGTTCTTGTTGAAAAGCAGCGTGCCGTTGTCGAGGGTGTAAATATTGTTTCAAAGAGCACAAAACCAAGTGCCGCACACCCTCAGGGAGGTATTGTAAAGCAGGAAGCTCCTATCCATATTTCCAATCTGAATGTAGTTGACCCTAAGACAGGTAAGGCTACTCGTATTGGCAGAAAGGCTGGAGCAGATGGAAAGTTAGTTCGTTATGCAAAAAAATCAGGGGAGGAAATTAAATGAGTACAACTGCAAATTTGAAAAACGTGTATAAGGAGCAGATTGCTCCAGCACTGATGAAACAGTTTAACTATACTTCTCCTATGCAGATTCCTGTTTTGAAGAAGATAGTAGTAAACCAGGGACTTGGAATGGCAACTGCTGACAAGAAAGTGATTGAAGTCGCAATGGCTGAAATCGCTCAGATTACAGGTCAGAAGCCAGTGGCTACAATGTCAAAGAAGGATATTTCAAACTTCCATCTTCGTAAAAAGATGCCTATCGGTGTCATGGTTACATTGAGAAGACAGAGAATGTATGAATTCCTTGAGAAACTTGTACGTGTGGCTTTGCCTCGTATTCGTGACTTTAAGGGAATAGAAAGTAAGTTCGATGGCCGTGGAAATTACACTCTTGGTATTCAGGAGCAGATTATCTTCCCAGAAATCAACATTGACCAAGTGGATAAGATCATGGGTATGAACATTACGTTCGTCACTTCTGCACCTACAGATGAAGAAGGTTACGCTCTTCTTAAGGCATTCGGATTACCATTTAAAGACGCTAATAAATAATTAGAGTATGGCAAAAGAATCAATGAAGGCACGTGAAGTTAAACGTGCAAAACTTGTAAAGAAATTTGCAGCAAAACGTGCTGAACTGAAGAAGGTGGTTAATACGGGTGATCCAGTAGATGCTTATGAGGCAGCTCGTAAGCTTCAGGCAATCCCGAAGAATTCCAATCCAATACGTCTTCACAATCGTTGCAAACTTACAGGTCGTCCAAAAGGCTATCTTCGCCAGTTCGGTATTTCACGTATCCAGTTCCGCGAGATGGCTTCAGCAGGACTTATTCCTGGTGTAAAGAAAGCAAGTTGGTAGGATAGAGCAATAGAGTTTATTTTTTAAATATTGTCGGGATGTCCCGATTAATTTAATTCAATTATGACAGATCCAATAGCAGATTATTTAACGAGACTGAGAAATGCAATCCAGGCGAAACATAAGATCGTCGAGATTCCAGCCTCTAATTTGAAGAAAGAGATCACAAAGATCCTTTTCGACAAAGGCTATGTGCTGAATTATGCCTTTCTTGAAGATGGTCCTCAGGGAACTATCAAGATAGCGCTCAAGTACGATAGCCAGAAAGCAAGTGCAATTAAGAGCTTGCAGCGTGTGTCAAGACCAGGACTCCGTAAGTATACTGGTTACAAGGACATGCCAAGTGTTATTAACGGATTAGGTATAGCAATTATATCAACATCCAAAGGTGTAATGACAGATAAGGAAGCTTCCGACCTTAAGATTGGTGGTGAAGTTCTTTGTTATGTATATTAATTAAAGGAGGATTTATAATGTCTAGAATTGGTAAGTTACCTATTAGTATTCCTGCAGGAGTGACAATCACTCATAAGGATGACATTGTAACAGTAAAGGGCCCTAAAGGCGAACTTTCACAGTATGTGAATCCAGCAGTGAAGGTTACCATTGAAGATGGCCAGATTACGATGGAAGAGAATGAGTCTGTAATGCAAGACAACACAAAACAGCGTCATGCTTTCCATGGTTTGTATCGTTCGCTTGTCCACAACATGGTGGTTGGTGTTTCTGAGGGATATAAGAAAACACTTCAGATCGTGGGTGTTGGATATCGTGTTTCTAATAATGGAAATATTATCGAGTTGCAACTCGGATACTCACATTCAATTCTTTTTGTAGTGCCTAAGGAAGTAAAAGTTGAAACGAAATCTGAGAGAAACCAGGATCCTCTTATTATGTTGGAATCTTGTGACAAGCAGTTGCTCGGACAAGTATGTGCAAAGATTCGTTCATTGCGTAAACCTGAACCTTATAAGGGCAAGGGTATTCGTTTCCAGGGCGAAGTTGTCAGAAGAAAATCAGGTAAGTCAGCTAGTGCTAAATAAATTAAAATGTAAGAATTATGATTACAAAATTAGAAAGGCGTCTTAAGATTAAACATAGAGTTCGCAATAAGATTTATGGTACTGCTGAACGTCCTCGTATGTCTGTTTTTAGAAGTAACAAACAGATTTACGTTCAGATAATCAACGATGATGAGGCAAAGACACTTGCTGCCGCCTCTTCTCGTGGACTTGAGAAATGTAATAAGAATGAGCAGGCAACCAAAGTTGGTGAACTGATTGCTGAGAAAGCAAAAGCAGCTGGTATTGAGGCAGTAGTGTTTGACCGCAATGGTTATCTGTATCATGGTAGAGTTAAAGCGGTAGCAGATGCTGCCCGTAATGCAGGACTAAAATTTTAATTAGGTTATGGTTAATAGAGTAAAGATAGGAAACGACGTAGAGCTAAAAGATCGTTTAGTTGCTATTAATCGCGTTACCAAGGTAACAAAAGGTGGTAGAACATTTACTTTTGCTGCTATCGTTGTAGTTGGTAATGAGAATGGTGTGATTGGATATGGTCTTGGTAAGGCTGGCGAAGTTCAGGCTGCAATCGCCAAAGGCGTTGAGGCAGCTAAGAAGAATCTTGTAAAAGTTCCTGTATTAAAGGGTACTGTACCTCATGAGGCATATGCTAAATTTGGTGGTGCAAAGGTACTTCTGATGCCGGCATCTGAAGGTACTGGAGTTGTTGCCGGTGGTGCAATGCGTGCTGTACTTGAAAGTGTTGGAATTACAGATGTTCTTGCAAAATCCAAGGGAAGTTCTAACCCTCACAATCTTGTGAAGGCAACTATCGCAGCGCTTGAAAGCATGCGTGACCCTAAGATGGTGGCAGAATCCCGTGGAGTCAGTCTCGAAAAAGTATTTAAAGGATAAGGAGGGTATAACATGGCAACAATAAAGATTAAGCAGGTAAAGAGCCGTGCAAACAGACCAATTGATCAGAAAAGGACTCTTGATTCTCTTGGACTTAAGAAAATGAATCAGGTAGTTGAACATGAAGATACACCTTCAGTGCGTGGTATGATTCACAAGGTATGTCATCTTGTAGAAGTAGTAGATTAGTAATAATTTAAATATTCGATACAAATGGAATTACATAACTTAAAGCCAGCTGACGGATCTCTCCACAATAGTAAACGTGTAGGTCGCGGTGTCGGTTCCGGTAAGGGACGCACTTCTACTCGTGGACACAAGGGAGCTAAGGCTCGTTCTGGTTACAAGAAAAAAATTGGTTTCGAAGGTGGACAGATGCCACTTCAGCGTCGTGTGCCTAAATTTGGTTTTAAGAACATCAACCGCGTTGAGTATAAGGCAATCAATCTTTCAACACTCCAAAAGTTGGCTGATGACAAGAATCTTACCACTATAGGTTTAGCAGAACTTAAAGCAGCAGGCTTTATTAATGCGAAACACCTTGTAAAGATTTTGGGTAATGGTGAATTGTCATCAAAACTGAACGTTGAGGCTCATGCATTCTCTAAGAAGGCAGAGGAAGTTATTGTCGCTCAGGGTGGCGCTGTAACCAAAATTGGCGCTAAACCAGAAAATGCCAACGAATAATAACTGGATAAATACATTTTCACCATGGGAATAGTAAAAGGATTTAAAAACAGCAAGTTCGTCAAGACCTGTGTCAATATTTGGAAAATTGAGGATTTGCGCACTCGTCTTTTAATCACTATAGCTTTTTGTGCTATTTATCGTTTTGGCTCATTTGTAGTGTTGCCAGGTATTGATGCACAAGCGCTTCAGGGATTGAGGACTCAGACTGAAGGTGGACTGATGTCACTTCTTGATATGTTTTCTGGAGGTGCATTCTCGAAGGCTTCTATTTTTGCGCTCGGTATCATGCCGTATATCTCGGCTTCCATTGTGATGCAGTTGCTCGGAATAGCTGTTCCTTATTTTCAGAAGATGCAGAGAGAAGGCGAAAGTGGTCGTCGGAAGATGAATCAATACACTCGTTATTTAACAGTTGCGATTCTTCTTTTCCAAGCACCAGGCTATCTCTACAATCTTAGAACCCAAACTATGGGACAGGCTATTTATCCAAGTATGGATTGGACGTGGTTTATGATAACTTCAACAATCATCTTGGCTGCAGGTAGTATGTTTATCTTATGGCTTGGAGAAAGAATAACTGACAAGGGTATAGGTAATGGAGTTTCAATGATAATCATGATCGGTATCATTGCTCGTTTCCCTCAAGCTATTTGGCAGGAGATAGGTTCAAAATGGTCTTCTCCAGGTCAAGGTGGCTTGGTAGTATTCCTTATTGAAATAGTTGTATGGCTTGCTATCATCGCTGCTGCAATTCTCCTTGTTCAGGGAGTGCGCAGAGTTCCAGTTCAATACGCAAAACGTGTTGTTGGCAATCGTCAAATGGGTGGCGCTCGTCAGTATATTCCGCTTAAGCCGTATGCTGCAAATGTTATGCCTATCATTTTTGCTCAGGCAATTATGTTCATACCGGCATTGATTATGCAATATGCAGCAGGTGGCAAGCTTAACCCAGTTGTTTCTTCTTTGATGGATAGTACAAGTTGGGTATATAATGTGATTTTTGCTGCTTTGATTATTATCTTTACATATCTGTATACAGCGATTACAATCAATCCTACTCAGATGGCAGAAGATATGAAGCGCAACAATGGTTTTGTCCCTGGAATAAAGCCTGGCAAGAGTACGGCAGAATTCTTGGATAAGATCATGGATAGAATTACATTCCCAGGCTCTTTGTTCTTGGCTTTCATTGCTGTAATGCCTGCTTTTGCAAGCATGTTTGGCGTACAGCGCGAATTTGCACAATTCTACGGAGGTACTTCATTGTTGATTTTGGTTGGTGTCGTTCTTGATACTCTGCAACAGATAGAGAGCCACCTTCTTATGCGTCACTATGATGGTCTTCTTGAATCTGGTCGAGTTCGTGGTGCTCATTAATTTAGCATCTACTGATGAAAGTTTATCTCAAGACAGATGAAGAAGTAGAACTCTTGCGAGAGGCAAACCTCTTAGTCGGTAAGACTCTCGCAGAGTTGGCAAAAATAATAAAACCAGGAGTCACAACTCATCAACTCGACGTTTTAGCGGAAACGTTTATCCGAGACAATGGTGCAGAGCCGATATTTAAGGGCTTCCCAAATCCATATGGTCCTGATTTTCCAGCAAGTATTTGTACTTCTGTGAACGAACAGGTAGTCCATGGTATTCCAAATGACACACCTCTTAAAGATGGTGATATCGTTTCAATTGATTGTGGAACGAAGCTGAATGGATTTTGCGGGGATTCGTGTTATACTTTCGCAGTAGGCGAGGTAAATGACGATGTGAGAGCTCTTTTGGATACGACTAAAAAAGCCTTGTATTGCGGCATTGAGCAAGCAGTTGTTGGAAAAAGGATAGGAGACATATCTTATGCGGTTCAGACAATTTGTGAGCAAAATGGCTATGGCGTTGTTAGAGAGTTCGTAGGTCACGGCGTAGGAAAAGAAATGCATGAAGAGCCTGCTGTGCCAAATTATGGCCGCAGAGGTAACGGGCCACTTTTGAAGGATGGTTTATGCATTGCTATTGAGCCGATGATTGCGATGGGGACAAAAGATGTTTATCTTCAGGATGACAAATGGGGCGTTGTTACACGGGATGGAAAGCCAGCTGCGCATTATGAGCATTCTATATGTGTTCGCAGAGGTAAGGCAGATATCCTTTCATCATTTGATGAGATAGAAAAAGTACTCAATATAAATTAATATGGCTAAACAGTCAGCAATAGAACAAGACGGAACAATAGTAGAGGCATTGTCGAATGCAATGTTTCGAGTTGAGTTGGAGAATGGTCATGAGATCATTGCTCACATCTCAGGGAAAATGAGAATGCATTACATTAAGATTTTGCCGGGAGATAAGGTTCGTATCGAGATGTCTCCATACGACTTGTCAAAAGGAAGAATAGTATTCAGGTACAAATAAAAAAGAAAGATATGAAAACTAAAGCATCTTTAAAGAAGCGCACTCCAGACAGTGTAATCGTAAGACGTAAGGGCCGCTTATTCGTGATCAATAAGAAGAATCCTAAGTTTAAGACACGTCAGGGATGATCGAATCAAATAATAATCAAAAGATATGGCAATAAGAATTGTTGGTGTCGACCTCCCTCAGAACAAGAGAGGCGAAATTGCGTTAACCTATATTTTTGGTATTGGACGCAGCAGCGCAGCTAAAATTTTGGAGAAAGCTGGCGTAGACAAAGACATTAAGGTTAAGGACTGGAGTGATGACCAAGCCGCTAAAATTCGTGAGGTCATCGGTGCTGAATATAAGGTCGAAGGTGACCTTCGTTCAGAAATCCAGCTTAACATCAAACGTTTGATGGATATCGGTTGCTATCGTGGCATCCGCCATCGTATTGGACTTCCTGTACGTGGACAGAGCACAAAAAATAATGCTCGCACACGTAAGGGTAAGAAGAAGACTGTTGCAAATAAGAAAAAGGCTACTAAATAAGGTTTAATATGGCTAAGAAAACAACATCTGCAAAGAAGAGAGTTGTCAAAGTTAATGCAGAAGGACAATTCCATGTTCATTCTTCATTTAACAATATCATCGTTACTTTGGCAAATAGTGATGGTCAAGTTATCTCATGGTCATCAGCAGGTAAAATGGGTTTCAGGGGATCAAAGAAGAATACTCCGTATGCTGCTCAGCAGGCTGCTGAGGATTGCGCGAAGGTTGCATATGACCTCGGCTTAAGAAGAGTTATTGCTTATGTAAAAGGTCCGGGCAATGGTCGTGAATCTGCTATCAGAGGCGTATATGCTGCAGGTATTGAAGTAACAGAAATAATCGATGTTACTCCGCTTCCACACAACGGATGTCGTCCTCCTAAAAGAAGAAGAGTTTAAAAGTATAAATCATGCATTTCTTACGTATAATTTGACGGCATCTTTTCCTTTCTGCCGTCGCGGCTGCAATACGTGGAAATAGCGAAAACATTATAGATATGGCAAGATATATTGGACCAAAATCAAGAATCTCCCGTCGTTTCGGTGAGGCAATCTTTGGACCCGACAAAGTTCTTTCTAAAAGAAATTACCCGGCAGGCCAACATGGGAATAACCGCCGTAAGAAGACTTCAGAATACGGTCAGATGCTTGCTGAAAAGCAGAAAGCAAAGTATACTTATGGTGTGCTTGAACGTCAGTTCCGTAATCTGTTTGAAAAGGCTGCATCTACTGATGGCGTAACTGGTGAAGTATTGCTTCAGTTCCTCGAGGCTCGCTTGGACAATTTAGTTTATCGTCTCGGTATTGCCCCAACACGTGCTGCTGCTCGTCAGTTGGTAAGTCATAAGCACATTGTTGTCGATGGCGAAGTTGTGAATATCCCTTCATATTCAGTAAAACCTGGTCAGATTGTCGCTGTTCGTGAGAAAGCAAAATCATTGGAAGTAATACAAGCTGCTTTGGCTGGTTTTAACCACAGTAAGTATTCATGGATAGAATGGGACGATAATGTAATGGGTGGTAAACTCATGCATTTACCTGAACGCGCTGATATTCCTGAGAATATCAAGGAGCAAATGATAGTCGAGTTGTACTCTAAATAAAAATTAACAATAATGGCGATATTAGCATTTCAAAAACCCGAGAAAGTAATAATGTTGGAGGCTGACGATAAGGTCGGAAAGTTTGAATTCCGTCCTTTGGAGCCTGGCTATGGAATTACTATTGGTAATTCGCTGCGACGCATTCTTCTTTCTTCACTTGAGGGATATGCCATCAATACAGTACGTATTGCTGGTGTAGAACATGAATTTTCAACAATTCCAGGTGTAAGAGAAGATGTTGCCAACATTATCTTGAACCTAAAGCAAATTAGGTTTAAGCAAGAAGTCGATGATGTAGAAACACAAAGAGTTTCTCTTACTATCGAAAAAACTACAGAGTTTAAAGCTGGAGATATAAGCAAATATCTGAATGGATTTGGAGTGTTAAATCCTGATTTGGTAATTTGTCATTTAGATCCTAAGGCAACATTAGAGATAGAATTGAATATTAACAAAGGTCGTGGATATGTCCCATCGGATGAGAATCGTGAATTTTGCAAGGATATCCATGAATTGGCAATAGATTCAATCTACACGCCTATACGTAATGTAAAGTTCTCAGTTGACCCATATCGTGTTCAGCAAAAGACTGACTACGAGAAGTTAACTCTTGAGATTACGACCGATGGGTCAATTACTCCAAAGGAGGCATTGAAGGAGGCTGCAAAGATTCTGATTTACCATTTTATGTTGTTCTCAGATGAAAAGATTACTCTTGACAACAATGATGTGGATGGTACTGAAGAATTTGATGAAGAGATCCTGCGTATGCGTCAGTTGCTTAAGACAAAACTCACCGATATGAATCTTTCTGTCAGAGCCCTCAATTGCTTGAAGGCAGCTGATGTGGATACATTGGGAGATTTGGTTAAATACGGCAAAAATGATTTGCTCAAGTTCCGTAACTTTGGTAAGAAATCTCTTACAGAGCTTGACGATCTGCTCCTCCAGCATGGTTTGTCATTCGGAACTGATACTTCAAAGTATAAATTAGATAAAGATTAACAAAGATGAGACATAATAAGAAATTCAATCATCTGGGTCGTAAAGCTCCTCACAGAGCTGCAATGTTGTCAAATATGGCTACATCTCTTATCATGCATAAGAGAATTACTACAACCCTACAAAAGGCAAAGGCACTTCGTGTGTATGTTGAACCTCTTATCACCAAGGCAAAGGATGATACGACAGCTTCTCGCCGTGTAGTCTTCAGTTATCTGCAGAATAAGTATGCTATTTCCGAACTATTCGGAGAGGTGGCATCAAAGGTAGCTGACCGTCAGGGTGGCTATACTCGTATAATCAAGCTTGGAAAACGTTCTTCCGATGATGCCGATATGGCATTTATTGAGCTTGTTGACTTTGACGAGGCTATGGCTAAGACTGCGAAGAAGACAACTCGTACTCGTCGTTCAAGAAAGAGTGCGCCAAAAGCTGAAGCTACACCAGTAGCAGAGGAAACTGTACCAGTTGAAGAAACTCCAGCAGTAGAGGAACCTACACAGGAGGTACCTGTAGCAGAAGAAGTTGCACCAGAGGCACCAGTTCAGGAAGCAGAGGCTACTCCGGCTGAATAAACAGATGTTTATCTTTCAATATAGAGTGGTAACTATTAAGTTATCACTCTTTTTTTTGTTTATTTGCAAAGTTTTATGTAATTTTGCAGCGAATTAACTAATTAACCATGCGACCGATAAAATTATTAACTTTATTTTTGCTAATTACATTACCAATTACTTTATCTGCACAAGATTGGTACAGAGTGAATCGCCATTACGCCAAGTATGGTTATCAGTGGTCATTTCCTTATAGTACAGATCATATTTCTCATTTTGATTTTTCCAATGATGGTAAGACAGTGATTGCACATCAGGTTGGAAGTGAGGATTCTGAGATTGAAGTGTCAATCCCGTTTACTATCTCTGATGTCAATAGAATTTCTTTTGAGGACGAGACCCCAGAAGAGGAGCAGACACATGATAAGTATAAAGTGTTTACAATGAATATCACCACAGAGAATGGTGCAGGAGTTAATTCTAAAGAGGAATATGTAAATTGTTTTGTGTCCCTTGATGGTAAAGGTGAGTATGATGATTATTCCGGTTCAGCAAGGATCAGAGGCAGAGGAAATTCTACATGGGAGTGGTATGATAAGAAACCGTATAGAATAAAGCTGGATAAGAAGCACAAGATTCTCGGACTCGGGAAAAATAAAGATTGGGTTTTGTTGGCTAATTTCCGCGACCCTACAGATTTGATGAATACTTTTATGTTCGAGGTTGCTGATTGGATGGGTATGAAGTATGTGAATAATACCCGTTATGTAGAGGTATTCCTTGATGGAGATTACATTGGCTTGTACCAACTCACAGAACAAGTGGAACAGGGAAGTCACAGAGTTGATGTCGCAGATGATGGAGGTATCTTGCTTGCTATTGATGCTGATGATGGTCCGACATTGAGTCCTTATGCTGGTGACAATTTCTGGTCACCGATATTCTCTATGCCGATATGTGTAAAGTACCCAGATGACCCTACATCCGTTCAGTTGGATTCTATTAAGAAGTTGATGAAACCATTAGAGACTGCGATAGAGAAGGCCGACTACGATGCTCTTGATTCTTTGATGGATATGAAGTCGTTTATGACTATGGCAATGCTTCAGGAGTATGTGGAGAATGTTGAATTATGTGCTCCGAGAAGTGTGTTCATGTATAAGGACAAGGATGGAAAGTGGTTTATGGGTCCTTTCTGGGATTGGGATGCAGGTTATGATTTTGATTGGGGGTATATGTATGCCGGGCATAAGTTTTTTGGCAATTACAAAGAGCTTATTCTTGGCTCTGACCCAGCAAAGAGAAAAGGGATGTATGGCGCCACTCCTAAGTTCTTTACCAATATGTTCAATAACGATCGTTACACAAAGGAATATAAAGCGTTGTGGAATTCGGTTAAGGATTCAATATTTACCCGCAACTGGGAGGTAATGGAGCGATATATCAAGAATCTTGATGCAGGTCCTTATGAGCGTGATTATAAACGATGGCCTATTACTGATACAGGCGATCGCAGGGGAACAGAGATGGAGGTCACTGAAGAGATAGAGAAGATGAAAACATGGCTTCAGAACCGAACAACATATCTTGACAAGATTATCAAAGCATATCCTGGTGGCAATGATGAGACAGATGATGACGACTATGATGATGAACCATCACAAGGTATAGGTGTAATAAGTACATCAGTAAGTGGCACTACGATTACCGTTAATGTTATAATGGAGCAGGCTTCTGGTTATTCGCAGGGGTTCAGTATTGATATCAATAAATCAACAGTTGCCGAGTTGTTTGGCGTGGACGAATCTACTTTGGATTATTCCAATATCTCCTTGAAGCCTTTGAATTCTGATGGTTCGGAAGGTACAAATACTGCTGCTGGTATGTATGGTGCATGGTTTGATAAATCTGGAGATACCAATTATTGGGGGTCGGGACATGTGTATATTGAGTCCAATGACCTATGGTCTTGGGGCTGTGGATGTCATCCTGATAATACAAAATCAGGAGAGACCAATACCGTCAGTATGCAATACAAACTGAAGGTTAATGGAACGAGCAAGAAAGTGACTGTAAAAGTTAATATAGGGCTTGATGTGAAGCCAACGAAATAATCATTTGCTAAACTAATAATTAGATTGCTATGACTTCAAAGAAAATTCTTATTCTGTTTGTGATGTTAGGCTTTTTGTCATCACAGGGATTGTGTGCTCAGACAAAGGATTCTCTAATTAAAGTAACGAGTTCCGAGATCGGGAAGTTGTATAAAACTACGTCTTTCAGTCGAGTAAGTGTACATGACCCATCTATAGTGGTGGACAATTCCGGAACGAAAAAGAAATATTACATATATGGCTCTCATAGGGCATCTGGAGCATCTTCTGATTTGAAAAGTTGGAGCAATAATAGTTGGACATACGGTATCGTAAATGCAAGTGGGAAAGTTACAACTGTTGATTACAAGCAGGCATTTGTGACTAATATGACGAAGAAAGTCAAAGTTCTTCAAGGAACAGATATTGTAGAAGTTGATTTCGGTAATTATGACTGTCAGCAATGGCGTTATACCTCGAGCAATGCCGATTTAGGAGGCAATCAGTGGGCCCCTGATGTGATATGGAATCCTTATATGAACAAATGGTGCCTGTATATGAGCCTTAATGGAGATGATTGGCGTAGTTCCATTGTGTTGATGACTGCCGACAAAATCACTGGTCCATATATCTATCAGGGACCAGTGGTATTTTCTGGATTTCATTGGACTGATTTGGCTAATCAGACTTGGAAACAGACTGATATCCAATTGGTTCTGGGTACTTTGACCAGTCTGCCTACGCGCTATCAAGTAGGCAGCAAATGGGGCAATCGTTGGCCTAACAACATTGACCCTTGTGTGTTTTTTGATGACGAAGAACAGATGTGGATGTCGTATGGCTCTTGGTCAGGCGGTATCTTTATATTGAAACTTGACAGGGATACTGGACTTCGGGATTATACTGCAACATATAAACTGATAGGTTCTGGCGATGATATCACCCAAGACCCATATTTCGGTACCAAAATAGCAGGAGGGCATTATGTTTCAGGGGAAGGCTCGTATATTGAGAAGATAGGGAAGTATTATTACTTGTTTATGTCGTATGGAGGTTTGAACTCTGATGGAGGATATGAAATGCGTTATTTCCGTTCCGATAAACCTAATGGTCCATACAAAGATATAAAAGGCACATCTGCCATTTTCAGTACATACCAATTGAATTATGGTCCCAATGCCGCTTCAAATGCTGGCACAAGATTGTTTGGATCTTACAAGTGGTTCAGTATGTCGGATGCAGAAGTGGCTCAAGGTCACAACTCAGCACTTCAGGACGATGATGGCAGGGCATATCTTGTTTATCATACACGCTTTGCCAATGGTGGTGAGGGGCATCAAGTCCGAGTTCATCAGCTTTTCCTTAATTCCACTAATTGGTTGGTTGCTGCTCCTTACGAATTTGCTGGTTGTCAGTTCAATCAAGATAGTATAGATTCAAGAGAAATATGTTCGGATTATGATGTTGCGGGAACTTATCAGATGATAATTCATCCATATAAGATAGACCACAAGAACAAAGCATATCAAAGTGAGGCCCAAATATATTTGTCAGAAAAGGGTAGAGTAACGGGAGATTATGCCGGGACATGGACAAGAGGAAATAATAAGTCGTATATAACACTCAAACTTGCAAAGAAAGGCACAAGTTCATTGACCCAATATACAGGTGTCATTTTGCCTCAGACTGTAAGTGGGACAAATATGAATGCCGTATGCTTTATGGCAGTTTCTACTAATGGCGTATCCATCTGGGGCAGTAATGTTGATGGTAACTATGCTGTTGACTATAATTATCAGCAAGTTAAGGATGCGTTACCTGTAAAGGCATATCAGATGATAACTTCCGATATAGATTTTACTGTGCCGACATATTACGGAGCAGAGGTGAGTTGGTCTTCAGATAGCCCGAACCTTATAAGTGATGAAGGTAAACTTATGGTCACTCCTACCACATCAGCAAATGACCCAACAAACAAAGTGGTGCTTACTTTCCGTATTAGGAAAGATAATTATTATTATGAACTCAACCGAACTGTTAGGGTGAAGTGTTCTGAGGCAGATGCGATTAAGTCGCTTGAAGTCAGCGTTGAAAATGAAGGAAAGCAAGGAGTGTTCACTATGTCAGGACATAAGATAGCCGAAAGCATGAGCGAAACTGAACTCCAGACTTTGGCAAAGGGTATATACATTGTAAACGGAAAGAAGGTGCTTGTGAAGTAACAGAGTGCCACTCTCCTTTATCTCTCCTTTATCTCTCCCTCATCTCTCCTTTATCTCTCCCTTAACGCTCCCAATTCTCCCATTCGAATGGGAGAATTGCCTTTGGTATGCCTTTGGTATGCCTTTGGTGTGTCTTTGGTGTGTCTTTGGTGTGTCTTTGG
>R15__coassemble_634_pt1 | contig 25100 bp, 16 predicted proteins | sample R15__metabat2_low_PE_001 | metagenome-assembled genome bin R15
AGAGCGTCGGATTCATAATCCGGAGGTCGAGGGTTCGGGTCCCTCTCTCGCTACAAGACAGCAAAAAACAGTCGCGATTCTCCCCGTGGCTGTTTTTGCAGTTATGGGGGTTAAACTTATCTTATGGAAAAATGAAAAATAAAATCTTAAGAATCCATATGGGATTTATTGCTTTGTGTGCTATATCATTGATCAAAATACCTATGACAGCACGTGTTATCGAGAAAGGTGTATTAACATCCGCTTTAAGTAATGATGCATGGAATTGCTCCAAATGGATTTCGGTTGCCGATTGCCCTGTTGTGAATGGCAGAATAGGAGGGGCTAATGAACTTGCTGCTGATGGCGCAAATTGGTTTGTGAGTACTCTTAAAAATGACAAAAAGGTTGTGTCTGCCAAATGGATGACTACTGGACTTGGCATATATGAACTTTATGTGAATGGTTCGCCGATTGGCAAAGAATTTCTTAAACCTGGTTTTACTCACTATGCTAAAACTAAGCGTAGTTTTACTTATGATATTACGGATGCTTTCAAGAAAGGGAAGAACGCAGAGAATAGTTTTAGTGTTCAGGTTACTCCAGGTTGGTGGGCTGATAAAATTGTCACTCCAGGTGGTCATGATGGGATGATAGGCAGGAAAACGGCGTTCCGTGGTGTGCTCGAACTGACATATTCTGATGGCAGCAAAAAACTTTTTGGCACTAATTTAAAGGATTGGAAAGCAGGTACTGCTGGTCCGGTTAAACATGCTGCCATTTTTGATGGCGAAAGTTATGATGCGCGTGAACTTCCTGGTTACGAATGCATAGGTAAATTGACTGTTCCAGAGGAAAATCTTGAATTTAAGGGTGAAATACTGCCTTCAAATGGAGCAGAGGTGTATTTACGCAGAGATTTGGCTTTGAAACCCATTCAGGCCTATGTATGGAAAGATGTAGAAGGAGCCAATGATAAAGAGTTTGGTAAGGTCGTTATCGATAGGAAATATTCAAAAGGTGAGACCATAACTCTCCACCCAGGTGAAACTTTGGTTGTGGATTTCGGACAGAATGCTGCTGCTGTGCCTTGCTTTACTTTCAAAGCCTCAGCAGGTACATCATTGACGTGTCTTCCAGCAGAACTCCTTAATGATGGTAACGGTGCAAGAAGCCGCGGTATGGATGGTCCTGAAGGGAGTTGTCATCGCACCAATCTGCGTATGCATGGGAATGCAATTCGATTGAATTATACTTTTGCAACTACTAAGGACTTTGCAACATATTATCCCCATTGTACGTTTTTCGGATACAGATACATCTCTGTTACTGCAACTGATGTGGTTGTGTTGAAGAAAATCGAATCTATACCAGTTACATCTATTGCAAAAAATCTTGAAACCGGAAGTATAATAACGGGTAATAATGATATCAATAAACTGATCTCAAATACTATATGGGGACAAAGGAGTAATTATCTGAGTGTCCCAACTGATTGTCCTCAGCGTAACGAACGTTTGGGATGGACGGCAGATACTCAAGTATTTGCTGAGACAGGAAGTTTCTTTGCTAATGTCTCAGATTTCTTCCATAAATGGACAAGGGATTTGCGCGACACCCAATCGGCTCTGGGAGGCTTCCCAGGTGTGGCACCTTATGGTCAGTATGGCGCTTCAGATGGTGAGATGATGCGTCTTGGTTGGGCTGATGCGGGAATTATTGTTCCTTGGACCATATGGAAACAATATGCTGACAACCAAATAGTGGAGGAAAATTGGGATGCAATGGATAAATTCATGACTCATATTTACGAAACCAAATATGACCATGTAACTCTTTCCAGAGAGAATGGCAACTACCAATGGGCGGATTGGTTGAGTTATGAACCCCTTGAAAGTTGTGGAGGGGGTATCAATGACAGAAATGGTCGTAAGCCAGAGACTATCGTTTATTGGAATTATCTCGGTGCTTGCTATTGGGCTATAGATGCGGGCATGATGCGTGATATGGCTGTGGCAACAGGGCGTAATGCGACTCCTTATCAAACAATGCTTGAGGAAGCAAAGGTGTATCTTAAGGAAAATTTCCTGACGGACAATGGGGAGTTTAAGTTGGAGATACTGAATACAATGCAGACTCCTGCTCTTTTTGCTTTGAAAAACAAACTGGTGGAAGGTGATGCTAAGGAGAGAATGATTGCAAGGCTGAAAGAGAATTTCAAGGAACATGGGAACTGTCTGCAGACGGGGTTCCTCGGTACAAGCATTCTTATGCAAACACTGACTGAAAATGGTATGGCAGATATTGCTTATGAACTTCTCTTTCAGCGTAAAAATCCGAGTTGGCTGTATTCTGTTGACAATGGCGCCACTACAATTTGGGAACGTTGGAACAGTTATACTCTTGAGAACGGAATGGGACCGAGTGGTATGAATAGTTTCAATCACTATGCTTATGGGTGTGTGTGTCAGTGGCTGTGGGAAGTGGCTGCGGGTATTTGTGCGGATACGAATAGCCCAGGGTTCAAACATATTGTTATGAAACCTATACCAGATAAGCGTCTTGGTAGTTTGAAGGCTGAATACCAATCTGCCGTAGGTCTTATTAAAAGCGAATGGCGTTATGAGGGTGATAATTGGATATGGCACTTTACAATTCCTGAGGGAGTTACCGCAACTGTTACTCTCCCATATCAAAATGTAAGCAAAGAGTATGGTGCAGGGAACCATACTGTCACATTGTAAGTAGAAGAAATTATATGTTAGTTGGTCTTCATGCTTTGACAGAAAAAATTCTGTAACAAAGTATGAAGTTATACTTCATAAATGTGAAATATGCAAAAAAAAATGATTTTCCCACCTTATTATATATTGTTGGAATGTTTTTTTTTACTAATTTTGCGCCGCAAAACGATAAATTTATTGAATGATGCGAAAGAATTTAGTTATTGTTGAGTCTCCTGCTAAGGCAAAGACCTTGGAGAAATTTTTGGGTAAGGACTTTACTGTTATGTCAAGTTATGGACATATAAGGGATTTGAAAAAGAATGGCCTGAGTGTAGAAGACAATTATACTCCAGAATATGAAATACCTTCAGATAAGAAGAAAGTTGTAACTGACTTAAAGAAAGCAGCCTCATCGGCCGAGACAATTTGGTTGGCATCGGATGAGGACCGTGAAGGAGAAGCCATTTCCTGGCATCTTGCTCAAGTGCTGGGCCTTGATACTAAGAGTACGAAGCGAATAGTGTTTCACGAGATTACCAAGGACGCGATACTTGAAGCAATAAAGCACCCTCGCAATATAGACGTAAATCTTGTAAATGCCCAGCAAGCCCGTAGGGTATTGGACCGTTTGGTGGGTTTCAAACTCTCTCCTGTATTGTGGAAAAAATTGAAGCCGTCACTATCTGCAGGTCGTGTGCAGTCGGTTTCGGTGCGTCTTATCGTTGACAGAGAAAGGGAGATAGAGAATTTCAAGCCTGAATCGAGTTATAAGGTTGTTGCTTCGTTCTGTATAGGCGAAAGTGAGTTTAAGGCAGATCTTGGTAAACGATTTAAGACTGAGTCAGAGGCTGAAGAGTTTCTTAATCAGTTGAAGGATAAATCATTCAAGATTACTGATGTTAGTAAGAAGCCTATGAACAGGGTTCCTGCACCACCGTTTACGACCTCTACCCTCCAACAGGAAGCAGCACGAAAATTAGGGTTTACTGTTTCACAGACAATGATGATTGCTCAGCATTTGTATGAATCGGGACTTATCACATATATGAGAACAGACTCAGTCAACCTTTCATCACTTTGCCTCAACACGAGCAAGCAAGAAATTGTTGAGATGTTTGGTGCAGAATATTCTAAGACCCGCAACTATCATACAGTTTCTAAAGGTGCTCAGGAAGCCCACGAAGCGATACGTCCAACCTATGCAAGCCACCACGACATAAAGGGAAATGTACCGGAGCGACGGCTGTATGACCTTATTTGGAAGCGCACACTCGCAAGTCAGATGGCAGATGCTGAAATAGAGAAGACTACAGTTACTATTGAGGCAGACGGCCTACATGAGGCTTTTTATGCAACTGGAGAAGTGATAAAATTTGACGGATTCCTCAGAGTTTATATGGAATCTAAGGACGAAGATATGGAAAGCGAAGAGGAAGACCTCTCTGTACTCCCTCCGCTCAGCATGGGTGATGCACTTACCATGAAGGACATAGTTGCAACTCAACATTTTACTCAGGCTCCGTTCCGTTACACGGAAGCAAGCCTTGTCCGCAAACTCGAGGAACTGGGTATAGGACGTCCTTCTACATACGCTCCAATAATTTCCACAATACAACAGCGCGATTATGTGGAGAAGGGTAATAAAGCGGGCGAGAAACGTTCGTTCAACGTAATCACACTCTCCAAAGGAAAGATAAAGACCACGACTAAGGCTGAATTGGTTGGTAACGAGAAAGGCAAGTTGTTGCCAACTGATATAGGAATTGTTGTCAACGATTTCCTGATGAGATTCTTCCCTGAGATTATGGATTATAATTTTACGGCGAGCGTAGAAAAACAGTTCGACGAAATAGCAGAGGGAAATACTGATTGGAAGGAGATGATTATGGACTTCGATAACGACTTTACACCAATGGTACAACAAACCCTCGATGATAAATCCGAACACAAAATGGGCGAACGTGTTCTCGGAACAGATCCTAAGTCAGGAAAACCGGTCAGTGTGAAGATTGGCAGATATGGACCGGTCGTTCAGATAGGCAGTGCAACAGATGATGAAAAGCCTCTCTTTGCTCAGTTGAAGAAAGGACAAAGCATCCAGACCATTACATTTGAAGATGCTATGGAATTATTCCGTCTGCCTCGTACGTTGGGAGAATATGAAGGTGGTGATGTTGTGATTGGTACAGGACGTTTTGGTCCATATATCCTTCATAAAAAACAATATATCTCCTTGCCGAAGCAATATGACCCTATGAGTATTGAATTGTCGGAAGCCGTTACATTGTTGCAGGATCATAAAAAAGCAGAAGCGGAGAAACATCTGAAGACATTTGAGGAAGACCCAGAACTGGAAATACTCAACGGAAGGTGGGGGGCATATATATGCTATAAAGGAACTAACTACAAGATTCCTAAGAAATATAAGGACTTGAATGACCTTACCTATGAAGTATGTATGACCATCATTAATGAAACCACAAAATAAACTGGATTATGACCAAATACAAAAACATAAGGCAGGTTAAGCAGGAGCGTGATAAGGCTCTTGCTGAAGAAGGAAAGCCGCAGAAGAAAAATTGGCTGATGTTTTTCATAGTACTCTTGCTTTATCTCGCATTCCTTTATTGGGTAAAAAGTTGGTGGGGACTACTCGTAGTACCATTTATATATGACTTGTATATTACGCGAAAAATCAAATGGACTTGGTGGAAAAACCTTGAAAGCCCAGTTTCCAGAACAATTATGAGTTGGGTCGATGCTTTGGTATTCGCTCTGATTGCTGTTTACTTTGTGAATAATTTCTTCTTTCAGAACTACCAAATACCAAGTTCCTCGCTTGAGAAATCACTTCTCACAGGTGACAACCTGCTTGTCAGCAAACTCAGTTATGGTCCGAGAATACCACAGACGCCGCTGACTATGCCGCTCACTCAGCATACTCTTCCTATTACCAATACCAAATCCTATCTTGATTGGCCACATTGGGAATACAGACGAATAAAAGGTCTTGGGACAGTACAGTTGCAGGATATTGTGGTGTTCAACTACCCGGCAGGAGATACTGTGGCACTCAACTACAACAACGACTTTTATCAATTGTGTTGTATGTATGGCAGAGAGGCGGCAAAAGAACAGGGGGTTAACATCCCAGTTATGAAAAATCTATCTACAGAGGCGCAAATGAACCTTTATGAGCAGATTTATTCTTATGGAAGGCAGATTATCGAACTGAACCAAGGGCAATATGGTGAGATTACCTATCGTCCTACTGACAGGAGGGAAAACTATGTAAAACGTTGTGTAGGTCTTCCTGGTCAGACTCTTGAGATAAGGGACAAGGTGGTTTACAACGATGGCAAGCCGCAGCATCAGCCTACAGAGGCGCAATGGAGATATTTTGTCTATGCGAAGGGTTCTGCTCCTGATAAACTCCGAGCCGATTTAGGTATCAGCGATGAAGATTATCTCCAATGGAATGACAGGCCAAACGATCCACGTCCGGAACATCAGATTGGAATGCCTCTTACAGAACATGTGCGTCTTGCACTTCTCAGCAACAAAGAATTGATTGATAGCATTGTAGCGGTACCTGAGCCTGAGGGTGATTTGCTTTATCCTCTTAACCATGACTATGGATGGACACGGGATAACTACGGACCGGTATGGATTCCTAAAAAGGGGGAGACTATCAAACTAACCATGGACAATGTAGCTATTTACGATAGACCTATCAGGGTGTACGAAGCCAACGATCTGAAGGTAAAGGATGGGAAAATCTATATCAATGGTAAAGAGAGTACAGAATATACATTCAAGATGGATTATTACTGGATGATGGGTGATAATCGCCATAATTCACTTGACAGCCGTTACTGGGGGTTTGTGCCAGAGGATCACGTTGTAGGAAAGCCTATTTTTATTTGGTATAGTGTGTGCCCTGATGCACTCAATCCAGAGGCGCCTCATATTCGTTGGAACAGAATATTCAAGATGGTTGATAATATCAAATAAGAAAATGTCTCCCTGAACACAGGGAGACATTTTCTTATTGAGAGAATCGAAACTTCACAGTTTCATCGTCACATTTTGGTTTTAAAAGTTATTATATTTTGTTTTTGATTTTGCGGTTTTTATGGTTTTATCAATCCTGATCTCTGCACTCTGCATTCTGCACTGTCAATCGCCTCTGATGTAAGAGGGATACTGTCGGTTGGGATGATATTTTGGCTGATAGATATGCTTTCTGATTTTCTTGCGTCAATCACTTTTATCTGTGCGGAGATGTCCTCGTTCTTGATATAGGTATCAGCAGGAGCGGACCCCATGCCCTCAGAACGATTCTGTGCCACTCTGCCTGTTACGTTTCCTATAGTGAGCATTATGGCAACGGCTGCTGCTGCCTTTATGAACGGGATTACTTGATGCTTCTTATTGCTTGATCCTATGTTGTGGAGTATTCTATTGTCAAAATCTTCGCCTAAGCCCTGTTCCTTAATGTTGGACTGAGCCGAGAAGACGGGAGTGTATTTTTGGAAGTTTTCCGGAATGTTGTCCTGGCTGAAGAAGGACTTCAGAATTTTCTCCTCCTCCAGCGTTGTCTCTGCATTCCAGTAACGCTCCAGTAATTGTTCTATATATTCGTAATTCATTTTTACTTTTTTTTGTTTGGGCTAATTAACTTTCACCATTACACCATTTCGCCATTGCGTCTCTTACTTGATTTCTGGCGCGGTGCAATGAGACCTTCACATCTGCTTCGGTAATCTGCATTATATCTGCAATTTCTTTGTAACTCTTTTCTTCTATGTCGCGCAGCAGCATCACTGTTCTTTGTTTTTCGGGTAGCAGATTGATAAGTTTCTCTATCATTACCTTCTGTTCCTCAGTCTCTATTGTATCATTCGCAGATGCCGTGCTGTCTTCTCTGTCGTGCAGACTGCTGTCGAGTGATATGTTGAGATGCTCTTTACGCTTTATGGAATCAAGGGCTAAATTGCGGCAGATGGTCATTGTAAACGCCTCAATATCATCAATTTCTTTCCACTGATGACGCATAAGCCACATTTTCATCATTGTTTCCTGCACAATATCCTCTGCCTCTTCTCTGTCGAGGGTAATTTGCAGTGCCAATCTGAACAGTTTGTTTTTCATTGGCAGGATATATGCTTTGAACCCGACCTCACTTGGTACCGATTGAAAGATGGCTTTCATATATTATGACGAATAAGAAAAGCGAAAGTTACAAAAAAAACATAAAAAATCTCCAATCGTAAAGTTTTATAACATCAAAAGGGCTCGAATACGATTGCATACGTGGTCTATCTGCTGCTGTGTTCTCAGTGTTTCGATTTCTACTACGTAGTTTGCTCTTAGATAAAATGGTTCTCTCTGAATGAGATTCTGACTGATGAATGTGGTTAGCTCTTCGTCGCTTTTCCCGTCAATCAGTGGTCGGCTTTGGGGTTTGCCGTTAGTGCCCATACGTATATGGTTGATAAGGGTTTCTGTGTGGGCTTTGAGATAAACGGATGTTCCGTGCTGTGATATATAGTCCATATTGTCAGAGAAACAAGGGGTGCCACCGCCCAGTGCTATCACGGCATTCTCTTTCATTCCAATATCATGCAGCACAGCCCGTTCTTTCTCTCTGAATGAGGCCTCTCCTTCATTCTTGAAAATGCAGGAGACCTTCATTCCATATTTCTCCTCAATCATCCAATCAAGGTCGATGAAGGGGAGACCTAAGTGCTGGGCAAGTCTTTTGCCGATGGTGGTCTTGCCTGCACCCATATATCCAATGAGGAAAAGCAAATTTTGCATTTGAGTTATGAGTTATGAGGGTTCTTGTACTGATGGTGAGATACACTCGCTAACGCTCGGTATGACGATCCAGGTGAGGTGGTAAGTCCAGAGGGTTATGAGGGTTCTGAGGTAGAGATACTAAATCAAATTGGCAAACAAATCCTGTGTTGTGAGTAAGCCGGAGTGAGTGTTAGTGTATTCTGCCGCAAGGACAGCCCCCAATGCAAATCCCTTGCGTGAGTGGGCATCGTGGGTGATGGTGATACTGTCGGCTTCGCTGTCGTAAGAGATGGTGTGAATTCCTGCAACCTCACCCTCACGAATAGAGGTGATAGGGATTTTCTTGCCGAATACCTTTTCCAAATCCTCAGCCAAAGTGATAGCTGTTCCGCTTGGGGCGTCAAGTTTGTGTATGTGGTGGGTCTCCGTCATGCTTACGTCGTACTGGCTGAACTGCCTCATTATTTGTGCCAAATACCGATTAAGGGCAGAGAATATTGCCACTCCCACACTGAAGTTGCTTGCCCAGAACAAGGTCTTGCCCTCCTCCTCGCAAGCCCTCTTCACTTCCTCCGCGTGGTCTGCCATCCAGCCCGTGCTGCCACTTACCACCTTCACTCCCTGTTGCCAGGCTCTTATGTAATTCCCGAATGCGGCGTTAGGGGCAGTAAACTCGATTGCCACATCAGCACTTCTGAACGCATCGGAGTCGAAATCCTGAAGATTGTCAACATCAATGATACAAACTATTTCATGCCCCCTTTCCTTGGCAATCGTTTCTACCATTTTGCCCATTTTGCCGTAACCAATCAATGCTATTTTCATGTGTTGTAAAAATTTAATCTCGCAAAGTTAGCAAAAAAAATAGGAATATACACAAAAAAATGCTATATTTGCGCATCATAAATGCAATGAATGTATGGAGGAGATAATGCACTATATGTGGCGACACAAAATATTTCCGCTAAAAGAACTCTCAACTACAGACGGACTGAGGGTCGAGGTGATTAACGGGGGATGTCATAACGATGATGCAGGTCCTGATTTTCTTGGGGCGACACTGAAGATTGACGGGACGATATGGACCGGTAATGTGGAAATCCATGTGAGGGCTTCCGACTGGTTTGTCCACCATCACGAGAAGAATCCTGCGTACGACAACATCATACTTCATGTGGTAGGCGAAGAAGATGTGAAGGTGTGTCGTAGAGATGGCAGCCCTATCCCTCAACTGGTATTGCGTATTCCTCCGTCGTTGCTTTCGGGTTGTAAGCAGTTGCTATCGTTGCCAGAAAATCCTCGTTGCGGAGCAATAATCCCCAATATTCCACAAATAATAGTACACAGTTGGATGTCAGCATTGTATGTGGAGCGTTTGGAGATGCGTACCAAGCAGATATTCGAGCGCCTGGAGATGTGTGGCAAGGATTGGGAGCATACGCTTTTCATTACTGTTGCAAGAAATTTCGGATTTGGTATTAACGGAGATGCGTTTGAGGTGTGGGGCAAATCTGTACCATTATCAGCAATTGCCAAGCATCGTGACAACCTGTTCCAGATAGAGGCAATTTTCTTCGGACAGTCGGGGTTGCTGAATAAGGAAATGATTTCCGAGGTGTATTTGCCTGATATACCTTCAGATACATACTATCAGCGTTTGAAGGATGAGTATGCGTATTTAAGACAGAAATTTTCACTCTCGCCAATCAGTTCAAGTAATTGGAAATTTCTTCGACTGCGTCCTCAGAATTTCCCACATATTCGTCTTTCCCAACTGGCGATGTTGGTGTATGAGCAGCATTTTTCAATGTCTCATATTATCAATGCAAAAGATGTTGAATCGCTTTACAGTGTTCTCGATACCGGTGTAAGTGGTTATTGGAAAACCCATTATACCTTTGCGTCCACGGAATCTGCTGCTATAGATAAATGTTTGTCGAAAGCATCTAAAGACTTGATTATTATCAATAGTATTGTACCGATTCTCTTTGCGTATGGAAAGTATAAAGGGAAAGAAGACCTATGCGACAAGGCCATAGATATACTTGAGCACCTGAAGCCAGAGAGGAATCGGTATATCTCAGAATGGGAAGCAGCGGGTGTGAAATGCGAGAATGCGGCTGACAGTCAGGCACTTATTCAATTAACTCGCCAATATTGCCAGACTCATGATTGTCTTCGATGCCGTTTTGGGTACGAATTCATAGAGAACACCCCTGGATTCCTGAAGGAGGATGACGACAAATAGGGTCTCGCCATGCATTCTTCTCCGCCATATCAAGGGCTTATCAAGGGCTTATCAAGGGCAATTCTCCCATTCGAATGGGAGAATTGTGGGAGATGACTCGGCGAGGTGCAGTCTATATCTCTGAGAAGTGTCAGGAAGGGTAGGTTTCACCATATACAAGATGGGTCTTGATCTCCCCCGATATACCCCCCAACAGAATATACTATAGGGCATACTTTCACAACTTGGTCAAGTCACGCGCACAACTTGGTCAAGTCATACGCACAACTTGACCAAGTTGTAATCACCAATTGGTCAATTCGCGAAATGGAACTATATATCTCGTTGGATTAGGATATATGGTTTGGTGGTGTATCGGGTATATCTTGTCGTGGTATTAACTTCCTTTCTTGCTTGTGGCGTACATACCTATTGTTGCGCCGGTGAATCCTCCTGCTACTTCTGTACTGAGGATGGAGCCATCTTGAGTGTCGCCGAGTTGGGTGTAGGTCTTTCCACCGTCAAGGGAATAGAAGAAGGAGTAGTCGATGCCTTGTGCCACAATCTTGAATGTGACTTGCTGCTGGAGTCCTACTGATGCTCTTGCTATTTCTGTAGGTCGTGTAGGCATCTGTCCCCAAGGGGCTTTCAATCCTGCATGGTCGGCTTTATAGAGTGCTACGATTGGTTTGTTGTTCTCATCAAGTGTCTTTCCTATGACATAGTTGTGTGTTTCTTTCTGATAGACAACAAATCCCGCAAGTTCGTTCTTCTCTTTTGGTTCGAAGGTGAGGGTGATGGTGGAGGTGAAGTTGAAATTTTTTATCCATCTTCCAAGATAGGAAGGGTTCTTTTCTTCATAAATACTTACAGGGCGGCATTGGAGTTCCATTGTGTTTGGCAGGAAACCGTGACCTTGGGCTACATCATACCATTTTTCCTTAGGAGTCCGGAGCGTAATCCAGAGAGGGTCGATGGACATGAAATCGTCTTTAATCTTGATATTGCCTGTTGTTGGCTGTTGATTATTATCTGTGACAGCCCTCAACTGACCTTTTGACTTCTTTGTTACATAAGGAATTTCCTTTTTCCCATCCCATATCATTGGTTGGCCTTTTTTCCAGGTGACTGGCAGGAGCATCGTTGAACGGCCTGTGTTGCAGAGTACATTGTGCTGACCATCATAGTATTTATATGGCAGGATACTGAGGAAGACCGCAAACCATTCGCCATCTTCTGTTTGTACAAGGTCGGCATGACCTGATGCTGTAATAGGATTTGTGCGATCTTTTGGAAGAGTACGCTGGGTGAGGATAGGATTTATCTTGCACGGAGTATATGGACCTTTTACGTTGTCGCTGACAAATACGACCTCACTGTGTTCGTCTCCAGTTCCTCCTTCTGCACACATGAGGTAGTATTTCCCTTTCACTTGGTAGAGGTGTGGTCCTTCAATCCATATTGGCTTGTCTTCCGGCACTACACCTTTATTAATAAGGAGTGTGCCGTCGCTTATAATTTTGTCGGAAGCAAGGTCATACTCGCGGATATAAATGGCGCGGTGACCATCATATTCTGCGGGTGTAGGCGGTTCTTGATTGTTGAGGATATATGCTTTTCCATCTTCGGTAAAGAAGAATGAAGGGTCGATGCCTGGTACATTCAGTTTGATTGGGTCGCTCCATCCTTTACTTGGGTCCTTTGATTTTACAACAATTGCTCCTCCTGGAGATACTGTCGAACTGAATGTGTTGACGATGAGATAGAATGTGTCGTTGTATGGATTGTATTTGATATCAGGAGCATACACTCCAGTGCTTAACCCGCAGCCATCTTCGAAATTCAGTTGGGATGGGCGATTGAGTGCATACCCTGCAAAATCCCAATTCACCAAGTCTTTACTATGCCATATAGGTACACCTGGATAGTAACAGAAAGAACTGTTTGCGAGATAGTAATCGTTACCTTTTCTGGTTATTGCAGGGTCGGGAGCGCAGCCTGATAGAATAGGATTAAGATATTCCTTAGATGAATCGAATGCTGGTATATCGTCTTGTCCTTCGTATGTGAAGTTAGCAAAACGGGCGACATTAGGTTTTGGTTTTTCTGGAAGAGGAGGTCGCTTTACATCTTTGATTCCAAGAAGAGGGAGCATGACTTCTGCATAGCGGATTCCGAGTTCACGATATCCGGCAGCATCAAAGTGGAGATTGTCGGGACCATTGGTACAGCCTTCTGAATGAACGACATGGGCTGTAGGAATAACATCTGGCAAACGATTGATGACAGGGTTATGTGCTATACATTGTCCTTTACCACCTGCGATAACTACTTCTCCAGCAAGGAAAGGACATTCTTCTGCTTTGAGTCCGAGGTCTTTGAGAAGTCGTTCATATACGAGTTTTACCTTGTCGGGCCAATCTGCCTGACCTGTATTGGTCTCTCCTTGATGCATCAATATGCCTTTGATAACTCCGTCTTTCTGGGCTATACGAGCCATATCGAGCAGACGCTGGTATGGGTCGTTATTGTAGGCTTGCAACATCCCTTTCATCCATTGTGGGGCTTGCTTCTCGGCATAGTCCTTAATATGTTCTTGCATGAATGCCTTAATATCGCATCCACCAATGGCCACATTTATAACTCCCACCTTATAGTTTTCGGGTAGGTTATACACTAAGGTTCTTCCAAACCAATCCACAGGGGTGAGGCCATTATTCTCGCGGCAGAGAGGTGGGGTTGCGGTGTACCACTGTCCCATCTTACGACCGGAGTTCTGGAAATCTACAGCTGCCATCATTTGGAACCGTGGGTCAACTCCTGTCTTATCTGCCTCTTCCGGACGGGCATTGCCTTCCATATTGGACTGTCCGAAGCAAAGGAATACATAGAAATTCTTGTCCTGGGCCATACCAATGCATTGCGATAGAATCGCAATGATACAAACACTGATTATCTTTTTCATATCATTCATTATTTTAGTTTTTAATTTTCATCTCCCCATTTGGCAAATACTCGAACTCAGTGATTGCTACGCTGCGTCGGCCAGTGGCGCTGGTGTAACCATGGAGAGGGAGGGTGGAATTGTGGTAGAACAGATAGTTCTTGCCACGGAATTCAGCAATTCCCGGATGAATGGTAAACGAACGTTCGGCATTTCCCATCAGTTCGCCTTTTGCCTCCCAAGGACCAGTGACAGAGCGCGACATGGCATAACGGATGTCTTCGCTGCTGCCGTTCATTCCAGCATATGTGAGGTAGTACCAGTCACCATGTTTGTGTATCCACGGACCTTCGACATAGTTCGGAACTTCTATGGTTTGGATGTCGCCATCGAGTTCTATCATATTAGATTTTAGACGAACCATGAAACACGTGCCGTTACCCCAACAGAGGTAAGGAGTGCCGTCGGAGTCAATGAAAATGGTAGGGTCGATGTCGTTCCACCATCCGCGTGGACCATTAGGAGTCATCTTGTCCTCGATGAGCGGACGACCTATGGCATCGCGGAAAGGTCCAGTAGGACTGTCGCTTACAGCCACACCAATGGCTTTGCAGTTGTAAGGTTCACCAGCTTGAGCAGTGACATAGAAATAGTATTTGCCATCTTTCTCCATCATCTGTGCAGCCCAAGCTTCGCCTACTCCCCAAGTGAAGTCGGTAGGGGTCATAATAGTGCCGTGGTCGGTCCAGGTCTTCATATCTTTAGTGGAATAGCAGAGCCAGCCAATCATATTGAAACCATATTTTCCTTCCATACCACGAACATCGTCATAAGCTGCATCGTGACCTGCAACGAGATAGAGGCGACCATCATGGACCATAGGGGCAGGGTCGGCAGTGAAATTGTCCTGAACGATAACTCCGGTGCCTTGAAACGAGAATGTCTTGCCTTCGAGGGACTCTACGGTGATATAGTCGATGTCTGGCATCCAGGCGGCTGGGTTGTAGAGACGGATGGTGTTTTCTCCCTTCTTGAGGGGGATATTCATCATCTTCAGTGTGTCGGAGAGTTGTCCGATGGTCTTGCCGTTGACCTCGACGGAGAAACTGCGTATTTCGTTGGGCTGTGGGAGTGTCTCTACACGAAGGCGATAGGTGCCGCCTTTCTTGCTGTATACATTATCCCATTGCAGGGAATTTTCGTTGCTCAAACCAAGCCAGGTGGCTTTCATCCCTCCGCTGCAACGGTCGTCGTATTCATAGATACCCGTCATTGCCTGTTGGTTGTTGCGCAATTCCTGATAGGTGGCAATATAGCCGGTCTCTGCCTCATAGAGTGTGCGCTCGAGGCGTTGCTGGGCGTCGATACGATAGATTTTGGTGCCATGGGCGGGAACTTGAATGATTAGCGGTGAGCGGTTAGTGATTAGCGGTTGTACCTCACCGGAGAGGAGGTCTTTTATGCGGATATCACCAGCGAGGTCGAGGTGGGAGAGCATGAGTCTGACGGTCTGTGCTGTGTCGGAGGGGTTGTAGATGGCAATGGCACGGGAGGTGCTGTAGGCTTTCTCTATGTCTTTGACGAGGATATAGCAATCGTTCTGTTTCTCAGCCACATACGCTTGCTGGAGGAGGGGGTCTTGGTTGAGGGCTATGAGGTCAGGATTGGTGAGGAGGCGAAGGGTGGCGGGAGAAATGGAGCGCATGTCGCAACCAATGAGCAAAGGGGAATTCATGATGCACCACATGGCAAAGTGGGTCTGGTCTTCGGTCTCGGAGAGTCCACGTCCTACCTCGAGCATGTCCATATCGTTGTAGTGGCCGTTGCCTCCATAGGCAGAGAGGTAGAGATTTTCGGCTATGATGGACTTTACGCTGTTCCAACTACAGTTGATGTCGCCTGTGGTACGCCAACTCTCAGCTACGCTGCGAACCCATGTGCCGGGATATGCCCAGCGGCAGACATTCATTCGCACTCCTTTCTTTCCTGCGGCTTTGATGGCACGGGAGATATCGGTGTAGCGTGTCTGTTCGTTGAGACGCAACCGATGAGAACCGGCACTGCCGCCACAGAAATCGACCTTGATGAAGTCGAAGTCGAGGAGGGAGAAGAACATGTGGCAGTCTTGCTGGTCGTGCTCATAGAGTCCTACGCCAATGCCCCATTTGTCGCCGCCATAGGTACTGGCACAGGTGTTGCGCCCAGCATCGCTGTAGATACCGGCTTTCAGTCCTTTTGAGTGGATATAATCAACTACAGGCTTAAGACCGTCAGGGAATTTCTCTGGATGGATTAGCAGATGACCATCACGCTTATCACGGCCTCCGAAATAACCATCGTCGATATTTATATATTGGTACCCCGCCTCAAACAAGCCAGTGCTGACCATAGCATCAGCCTGGGACTTGATGAGGTCTTCATTGATATTAATGCCAAAGGTGTTCCAACTGCTCCAGCCCATGAGAGGGGTCTGGGCGATGACAAGGCATTGCGATAGAATCGCAATGATACAAACACTAAGTAATTTTTTCATAATTATGGAGTTTTAAATTTTTCTGCTGAGGTGTAGTTGTCCATACGGAGTTGGAACTTCATTAGTTCTTGCAGTGTGTGGCGAGGGGCTGGACAGGTGGTTGGGAAGGGGCGTTTGCTGAATTGCTGGAAATAGAGCAAACAGGCATCTCTCCACCACCAGGCGTCGTTTGCCTGGCGACGAAAGAGGGTGAGCTGATGGGTGTAACGCTCGTGGTCTATAAACTGCTCGACGGACTGCCATGCCTTAACAAATCCTTCTGCCTGAGAAATGCCTTCGTCGTAGGTGAGACAGAGGTTTTCCCACATGGTCTTTTGGTTGTTCATTTTGAAATCCCAAGGGGTATGGTGGAAATAAAGCAGATATTTCTCGGGGCACTTATGAATGTCATTAAGGTCTTTTGACAGGGAATTGGGATATTGGAGTACATTGGAGGAACCAGTTGTAGTGCGGTCAAAGCCTAACCCTATGCTGTCGGCTTTATGATAATAAGGTGGGGTCCAGTCGGAACGCACTCCTTTTGGGGCATACCAAGGCTCAGGACCATAGTGGTGGTTTCCTGCGAAGATATGATGGAGTCCCATTGGCATCATATAATTGACAACTGCTTCGTGTGTTTGGCAGAGGAGAGTGGTCATTGGTTCAACGAAATCAGGAGCCTTGGAGAACGTCTGCATAAGCCATTCACTGGCAATTTGTTTGTCTGTGCTGTTGGGATTCCATGCAAGTCGTCCAAATGCGTACCAATTGGCTTGAGCCATATCACTCCCGCACCAATTTCGCGAGTCTCCTATATTAGCCACACCTGCGATTGCCGTAGTTCCCTCAGTGTCTCGGAAAAGGGCATTGTCTGCCTTTGATACTTCGTTGAAGAATTCCGACCACATGGTGGCGAGGAAACAGGTATGGACATTTTCTCCGGTGTATTCCTGAGTAATCTGGAATTCAGGCATTATATTGGTGTGGCGAATGGAGTAGAAGAGTGGGCTTACGGGTTCGCGCGGCTGGAAGTCGATAGGTCCGTTTTTGACCTGAAGTATGACATTGGGGCGGAATTTGCCGTCGAGTGGCATAAATTCATCGTAGGCTTGGTTGGCACGGTCGGGACTGTCGGCTGCATAGACGAATGCTCTCCACATTACTATGCCTCCGTAGGGTTGGAGTGCGTCTGCCAACATATTTGCACCGTCGGCATGGGTTCTGCCAAAATCCATCGGTCCCGGTTGGCCTTCGCTATTGGCTTTAACGAGAAATCCCCCGAAATCGGGGATGAGTTTATATATGTGGTCAACTTTTTCTGCCCACCATTTCCTGACATCGGGGTTGAGAGGATCGGCTGTCTTAAGGGTGTCGATGACCATTGGTGAGGCGAAATTAGCTGACAGGTATAGTCGTATTCCATAAGGACGAAGGATATTGGCAACGTCGGTAAGTCGGAACAGATTAGCATCTGTGAGTATTTGTGGACTGGCATTGACATTGTTTACCACTGTGCCGTTGATGCCTATTGACGCATTGGCACGAGCATATTCTTCTATTATTTTGGAGTTTATGGAGGTCTTTCCGTCTTTTGAGAATATGGACCGACCAGCAAATCCACGTTCTATTGTGCCATTGAGATTGTCCCAATGGTTGAGTATTCGATATTGAAAATAAGGGTGACTGATAAATGTTCCGCCCTTTTTGATTATATTGTCTGTGCTTTGCTGGCGCAGCAGTTCGTAGGCTCCGTAGAGCAGTCCTAATTCGGTAGGCGCTGTTATGCTGAAATTGTCTCCTTTACGGGTGATAACAAACCCATCATTCTCTACTGAAACAATATCGGAAAGTTGGAGATAGATGTTCCCGCTTTGTCTCCAATATTTCTCTAATTCGTCGGCAGCGATATCAAGAGTGGCAGAAGGCATTGCGTTGTCGATTCTGACAGTTGCCGACTGCTTGGATTCTATCATTCTGAGCCAAAGACTATGACCGTCTTCAGCCTTCGTTGTGATGCAAAGGCTGAAGAACAGACATAGAATAGTTAGATTTTTCATTAGCAATACCAAGATACGATTGTTTCGTAAAGTTCCTGATTGCCGGAAGTCTGCTTAGGTTCTCCTACTTTCTTTCCGTACTCATAAACTTGTTCGAATGTGAGTTTGCCATCTTCGAAATCCTTACCGATACCGCTGTCGAATGATGCGTAGCGGTCAGCAACCATCTTCTTGATTGGAGATTCTTCAAGGAGTTTTGCTGCACTTTCGAGAGCGCGAGCCATAGCGTCCATACCAGAGATATGAGCGATGATGATGTCGTTGAGGTCGGTAGAGTTGCGACGAGTCTTGGCGTCGAAGTTGGTACCACCAGGAGCAAGTCCACCATTGCGGATAATCTGCATCATTGCCTGAACGAGTTCGTACTGGTCGATAGGGAACTGGTCGGTATCCCATCCGTTCTGATAGTCACCGCGGTTGGCATCGATAGAGCCGAGCATACCAGCATCGACAGCACAGGCGAGTTCGTGTTCGAAAGTGTGGCCAGCGAGAGTGGCGTGGTTAACTTCGATATTTACCTTGAAGTCCTTGTCGAGGCCGTGTGCCTTGAGGAATCCGATTACGGTCTCTGTGTCAACATCATACTGGTGCTTGGTTGGCTCCATTGGCTTTGGTTCGATGAGGAAGTTGCCCTTGAAGCCCTTGCTGCGCATATAGTCGCGAGCCATGGTGAGCATAGTTGCCATGTGCTCCTTCTCACGCTTCTGGTCGGTATTGAGGATTGACATATAACCTTCACGGCCACCCCAGAATACATAGTTTTCTGCACCGAGTTCGAGACCTGCGTCCATAGCATTCTTTATCTGTACGATAGCGCGTGCCACTACATCGAAGTCAGGGTTTGTGCTGGCACCATTCATATAGCGCTTGTTGCCGAATACATTGGCAGTTGACCAAAGGAGTTTCTTGCCAGTCTGAGCCATCTTCTCTTTGAGATAAGCAACGATGGCTTTCATATTGGCCTCGTATTCTTCTACTGAAGAGCCTTCGTCGATGAGGTCAACATCGTGGAAACAGAAATAGTCGATACCGAGTTTGTCCATAATCTCGAAACCTGCATCTGCCTTGTTCTTTGCTATCTCAAGAGCATCAGCACCAGTGTTCCAAGGGAATTTCTTTGTACCGCCACCAAACTGGTCGCCACCTTCAGCACAGAGAGTGTGCCACCATGCCATTGCGAAACGCAACCAGTCTTTCATTGTCTTGCCCATGATTACTTTGTCAGCATCATAGTAATGGAAAGCCATAGGATTGGTTGAATCCTTGCCTTCGAACTTGATTTTACCTACCTGAGGAAAAAATTCTTTTGCCATAATTTTGTGAATTAATGAATTAAAAAATAGTTATAAGTTTAAAATATTATATGCCTGCCATAATTTTGTTGAGTCTCTCAAGCCACAGGTTGTAAGCATCGGTATATGCTTGTTTGTTGGCTGTGTCTGGTTGGATGGTGCGTATGTGCTTGAGCGTTGCAAATGCTTCGTTGTTGTCCTTGTAAATGCCTGCACCGATTCCTGCTCCCTTAGCAGCACCTACAGCACCATCGGTCTCATACAAATTGATGGTCGCTCCGGTAACTCCTGCAAGGGTTGTACAGAACATAGGGTTGAGGAACATATTTGCGTGGCCTGCGTGAATGTCCTTGATGCTCATGCCCATTTGTTCCATTATGTCGATACCCTGCTTGAAGGAGAAGACTATGCCTTCCTGAGCAGCACGGAGGAGATGGGCTTTCTTGTGAATATTGAAGTTGAGTCCCTGAATAGAGCAGCCCACTTCCTTATTCTGAAGGATACGCTCAGCACCGTTTCCGAAAGGAATGATGCTCAGCCCCTCTGAACCGATAGGAATAGAGTCGGCAAGGTCGTTCATGTCGCTGTATGAAGCCCCTTCAGGAGCCACATTTCTCTTCATCCAAGCATTGAGAATTCCTGTGCCGTTGATGCAAAGCAACACACCGAGGCGTGTGAGTTCCTTTGTGTAGTTTCCATGTGCGAAAGTGTTGACACGGCTCAGCGGGTCGTAATTGACATCTCCGAGCACTCCATATACAACACCTGATGTCCCGCCAGTAGCAGCGACCTCACCAGGATTCATCACATTGAGTGAGAGGGCGTTGTTTGGTTGGTCACCTCCGCGATATGATATCGGTGTGCCTTGAGGAATGCCAAGTTCTTCGGCAACTTGCTTACAAACGGTTGTCTGAACGGCAAAGGTTGGTACTATGTCGGCAATTATTGAACTGTCGAACCCGAAGCAGTTCATTACATCTTTGCTTACTTCCTGGTTCTTGAAATCCCAGAACATACCTTCTGAGAGTCCGGAGATAGTGGTATTGATATCGCCACCACTGAGTTTCATAGCGGCATAGTCGCCAGGGAGCATAATCTTGTGGATTTTCTCATATACTTCTGGTTCATTGTCTTTTACCCATGCCAACTTAGCGGCAGTGAAGTTGCCTGGAGAATTGAGCAAGTGTTGCAGACATTTTTCGTGACCTATCTGGTCGAATGCCTTGTTGCCATAAGGTACTGCTCTGCCGTCACACCATATTATACTTGGGCGCAAAGCCTTTCCGTCTTTGTCAACGCATACCAGTCCGTGCATCTGATAACTTATGCCGATTGCTTTGACGGTCTGGAGTTGAGTTTTGCCTACCATATCGGCAAGTTTCTTTGTGGCGAGTTTAAGGTTTTCCCACCACATCTCAGGTTCCTGCTCAGCCCATCCTGCTTTCTTTGCGATTATCGGGGCTTCGGTCTCCGGGAAGAAAGTGGTTGCTGCGATAGCACCGGTCTCAATATCAACTAATGATGCTTTTACTGATGATGTTCCTACATCGTATCCTAATAGATAGCCCATACAAATTAAAAATTAAGAATTCACAATTCAAAATTAAAAATTCAAATTAAAATTTAATCCATGCCTTCGATGGTCTTGATATCACCGTTTGCATCGAACTCCAGTTCGCATACCTTAAGGCTTCTCAACCATGATTTTCCTCCTGAAGGCACACTGTCGTGATGGAACAGATACCATTTGCCTTCCCATTCGATGATGGCGTGGTGGGTTGTCCATCCTACTACCGGTGTGAGTATTACTCCTTTATATGTGAATGGTCCGTAAGGGTTGTCGCCTGTTGCATAGCAGAGCAGGTGGCTGTCGCCTGTTGAGTAGGTGAAATAGTATTTGCCGTCTTTCTTGAATACCCAACTTGCCTCGAAGAATCGGTGAGGATCGTCGGCCTTCAGAGGGTTTCCTGCCTCGTCAACAACGAGAATTGGTCGTGGTGCCTCTGCATATCCCAACATGTCGGGGGCAAGTCTTACGCATCGGCTTGGGAGTGCGTCTTCTTTTCCTTCCGGGAGATATGGTGTCTCAAGATGGATATTGTCTTTATAACGCTGGAGTTGTCCTCCCCAAAGACCTCCGAAATAGACGTAGTATTCTCCGTCTTCATCTTTTCTCACTGCCATATCTATGCTGTAGGAGCCTGGTACCGGTGCTGGCTGCGGGATGAATGGCCCTTCCGGATTGTCGGCGATGGCTACTCCCCAGTGGAACACGTCGTTTCTGTCTTTCATTGGGAAGTACATGAAGTATTTCTTTACTTTCTTGCTGAATCCCAAGCCTTTGGCTTGTTCTTCGGCATTGGTAGGCACTTCTATTTCTTTCTCTGCTACGTCGCAGTCCCAGAGTTGGCGTCCATGCCAAGGGATATCTTCCTGGCGGAGCACACATCCGTGGTCGGTTACCTGGCCTGTCATTGGGTCGCCGTCGATGGAGAGGACATGATAGTCTTTCATCACGTACTGGTCACCATTGTCGTTTTCTACGTTCTCACACTCCCAGTCGTGGGACGGATAGATATAGATTTTACCGTTGAACACGTGAACTGATGGGTCTGCCATATAGTCGGCTGGGAAAAGGTATCTTTTCTTTGTCATAATACTTGGTTTTTTATGGTTAATATTTCTTTGCGAGTTTGATAATTTCTCCTACGAATGGTTTTGGATCGTAGTTGCGGTCGAAGGCGAGTGGGTAGTCTGTGCGGAATGGTACTGGCCATCCGTTTTTCCAACTGTCGCCGTCGGTAAGTCCCCAGAAGGTAACTCTGGTGATGTCGTCTTTGTGTTTGAGGTAGAGTGCGAAGAGTTTCTTGAAGAAATCGGTCTGCTCCTGTGCTTTTTCCTTTGGAAGTCCTTCTGTGTATGGGTTGAGTTCTTTCTTGTAGTCGTAAGTCTCGTCGATGGCGGCTCCTGAGAATCCCATTCTTGGTGAAGGCAGTACACTGAGGTCGAGTTCTGTTATCATTACTTTCACTCCTTGGGCGGTAAATGCGTTGATGCTTTCTTCGTATGCGTCGAGATTGCTGTTGAAGGCTACGTGTGATTGCATTCCTACAGCATCTATCCTGCATCCGTGGGCTTTGAGGTCTTTTATCAGGGCCACTACGGTCTCTCTCTTTGCCTTGCCGTCCATTCCGTAGTCGTTATAATAGAGTTCAGCATCGGGATCTGCTTCGTGAGCAAACTGGAATGCGAGGCGGATAAAGTCTTTGCCGAGTATCTTGTAGAACTGTGAGTTGCGGAATGAACCATCTCCTTCGATTGCTTCGTTCACTACGTCCCAGCCTTTGATTCTGCCTTTATAGTGACCTACAACATTATAGATATGGTCTTTCATTCTTGCTGTGAGTTCTTCTTTGGTGATTTCGTTACCCATATCGTCTTTGAAGAACCAGTAAGGGCATTGTGAGTGCCAGATGAGGCAGTGGCCTGTGATGGCTTGGCCGTTTTTCTCTGCAAGTGCCACGATTGCATCTGGGTCTCGCCAGTCGTAGAGGTCTTTCTTTGGATGGATTTCCTCTGCTTTCATGCAGTTTTCGGGAACCAGTGCGCTGAATTGGTTCTTGATGAGGCTTTGCACTTTTGGGTCTTGGCTTTTCACTTGTCTCACGTTGATTGCGGCTCCGATAAGGAATTTGTCCTTGAAGGCTTCACGAAGGGTCTGTGCGTGAAGTGTGCCACAGAATTCTCCTCCGCAGAGAGTGAGAATAGTGAACAGCGAGATTAAAATCTTTTTCATAATGAGTCTGTTTGATGCGTTTTTGATGGTTTGTCTATTTGTTTCTTGCTTCTATCTCCTTGCTCATTTCGTTAAGTCTCTCGTCGGTAAGAGGATATTTGTAGATGAGGAATCCTACTACGATGAGGAGCAAAGCAGGAATGATGGTTGTGAACCAAAGAATGGCATCCTGAACGGTCTGTGAATAGTTTGCCAGTTTGGTATAGTATGCATTTACCGGAGCGGCGATAAATGAGGCTAAGAATACCACGATGAAGATCCAGAGCATCAACTGGAGGCATTTATTTACCTTGAACTCTTGGAACATCTCTCCGTAACTTACTGGTTTTTCTGGAGTTGTGGCAATGCGTTCCTTACAACTCAGGAAGCAGAGGGTGAGGAGTACGAATCCTACCAATGCGAATATGCTTATTACTGTGAACCAAGCATTTGGGTCGCCTGATAATGCCGAAACTTCACTTGCGAGGTTGAATCCTATCCAGCCCATTACCAATGGGGTAATCCATCCTGCTACTGAGAAACCGGCTTTGAAGGCTACTCCGGCAAGTGCGTTAACTGTAGCGGCTGGACGATTGCCTGTGCGGTATTCGGCTTCTGTGATTACCTCTGGCACAAGTGCCCACATGAGTGAACCTACCAACAATCCTACGCCTGTCATGACTTTTGCGATTTGTACTGTGGTGTTGCATTCTGCTACATCGAAGAACTTACCGATTACGAACAGAATGGCAAATCCTACGAATCCGATTGAGAGCAGCAGATAGTACAGCCCTTTCTTGCCGAACCACTTTTTCAGAATAGGCAGGGATGGCAATATGATGAAAGCAGGAATGGTTCCGATGGCCATAAATACGGCTTGGTTCCAGTCGATAGTTTCTTTAGCCACGATGGCCAATCCGATAGGAAATCCTGCTTGTACTACTATCTGACCGATGTTGGCACAAACCATACGGGTGGAGGTAAGGATGAGCACCTCGTTGTTGTCGCGGGTCATGCTGGCCATGATAGAACCGTAAGGGATGTTCACCACGGAGTAAATCATACTCAGGAGGGTGTAACTGACGGTTGCGTAAACAATTTTCATTGTCATCGACCAGGTGGCAGCGGCAGGCAGCATAAGGCAGCAGGCGGCAATGGTGAGAGGGATACCGCCGTAAAGCAGATAAGTGCGGTATTTACCCATTTTTGGATTGTGGTTGTCGATGTAACGACCTACCACCGGACTCCAGATGCAGTCCAACAGACGTACTGCCAAAATCAATCCGCTTACGAATACCGGACTGATTTGCAAAACGGTGCAGAGGTAAATCATCAGGAAGGTTGCTACCGTCTGGAAAATTAAATTCTGGGCAAGGTCTCCCGAGCCGAAACCGATTCTCTGAAGCCAACTTAACTTGTAGAAGCCATTTGCTTGTTGAGCTTGATTGTTTGTCATAATTCCTATTTTTTATTTGTTGTTTTGCCTGTTTTCTTAGCTCCCCCAAAGAGGGGCAGTTTTTCCAATTAAATTTACGTTGCAAAGATACGATTTTTTTTTGGAATAATCAGCACCACCACGAAATATAAATTTATGTCTATGATACAAATTCTTTCGATTATGTAACATTTTGTCGAATTCATATTGATTTTAACCCTTCCGACAGCCGATTTCGCCCCGCAATTCAGAATATTGGCTCCAAAATTTTCTGTATCGCTGCCAGTTTTAAGATCAGAACTCTCAGAACCATCAGAACTCTCAGAACTCTCAGAACCATCAGAACTC
>R15__coassemble_670_pt1 | contig 23722 bp, 22 predicted proteins | sample R15__metabat2_low_PE_001 | metagenome-assembled genome bin R15
ATTCTCCCATTCGAATGGGAGAATTACCCTTGATATATCCTTATCAAGTCCTTATTAAGTCCTTATCAAGTCCTTATCAAGTCCTTATCAAGTCCTTATCAAGTCCTTAACAAGTCCTTAACAAGTCCTTGATATATCCTCGTTGTATCATTGATAAGGAGATACCTCTGACCCAGAAAAAAAACAACTTTTCCGGAAAATAAACTTGATGGTAACAACTTTTTTATGTAACTTTGCGGAAAAGTTTAGATGGATTATGGTACAGCATAACAGGAAGCCTTCGGAAAGGATTGTGATGGGCATTGACCCTGGCACTAATGTGATGGGGTATGGTGTGCTGAAGGTGTGTGGAAACAAGGCTGAGATGGTGGTGATGGGTGTGATTGAACTGAAGAAGTATAAGGATATGTATATCCGTTTGGGTAAGATTTTCGAGAGGGTGACGAGTATTATTGATTCTTACCATCCTGATGAAATTGCGATTGAGGCTCCTTTCTTTGGTAAGAATGTGCAGAGTATGCTTAAATTGGGGCGTGCTCAGGGTGTGGCGATTGCTGCTGCTATCGGGAGGGATATCCCGATTTCGGAATATATGCCTACGAAGATTAAGGTTGCGATTACCGGTAATGGTGGTGCTTCGAAGGAACAGGTTGCTGGTATGCTTCAGAGGATGCTGAAGATTTCGGAGGAGACGATGAACATCCAGTTTGATGCTACAGATGCTCTTGGGGCTGCTTACTGTCATTTTCTGCAAATGAAACTGAAGGATGCAACTGGTCAGAATGAAGGTGGGGCAAAATCGTGGAAGGAATTCATTACTAAAAACAAGGATAGAGTCCACTGACAATATCCACGGAGAAAAAAAAACATTTTTTCCTTAGGCCAAAAGAAAAAATTTGTTCGTTTGGCACAAAATTTGTATCTTTGCAGTTTGATATGATTAGTATGGATATGTATTCATATAATATGGTGCGTAGGTACGCAATGGAGTATGGCACGTTTCTTGGTGCTCTCTGGTTCATCGACTTTTTGCTGATGGCTGGCGGAATAAACGGGAATGTGGCTCTGATGGTGCTTGGTGGGGTGTTTTTCCTTACTCTTTGGATTTGGCCAATATACTTTGCATACCGGTTTAAGCAACATCTGCCTGTGGGCGAACAATATTCAATGACCAAGGGGGCGTATTTCGCTCTTATGCTGTTCGTGTTTGCTGAGGTATTGTGCTTTATGTGTGAATTTGCTTATTTCGCATTCATCGACAAGGGTCAACTTGTTGCTTCGATTCAGGCGATGCTCGGTGACCCGCTCATTGCTGAAGAATATGCGAAGATGGGACTGACCGAGATGCTTGAGACTAGCAAGAGTCAGTTGGATGAGATTGCTTCGCTCAAGCCTTTTGATCTTGCTATCAGTCTGATGGGCAACAATATACTTACTTCTGTCTTTCTGTTTATTCCGACAATGGCATTTGCCTCAATGAAGTCAAGGCATACAAAAATGCCACAGGAAATGGAGCAGTCAAGATATGAGAAAAAATGAAACGAATGATTATTCTTAAAATTCTGACAAGATATGGATATAAGTGTTGTAATACCACTGTTTAATGAAGAGGAATCACTCCCCGAACTTCATTCCTGGATAAAAAGGGTAATGGAAGAGCACCATTATTCCTATGAAATAATTTTCGTGAATGATGGTTCTACCGATGGTTCATGGAATGTGATAGAATCCTTAGCCGCTACCAACAAGGAGGTTCACGGCATCAAGTTCCGCAGAAACTACGGCAAGAGTCCGGCTCTCTATCATGGATTTGACCGTGCTCAGGGAGATGTAGTCATTACTATGGATGCCGATCTTCAAGACAGTCCAGACGAAATACCTGAATTGTTCCGCATGATTAAGGAGGAAGGTTACGATCTTGTAAGTGGCTATAAGCAAAAGCGTTACGATCCGCTATCGAAGACTATCCCTACCAAGCTCTTTAACGCCACGGCACGCAAAGTATCGGGAATAACCAATTTGCACGATTTCAACTGCGGATTGAAAGCGTATAGAAAAGATGTCATAAAGAACATCGAGGTTTATGGTGAAATGCACCGATATATCCCATTCCTTGCCAAAAATGCAGGGTTTAACAAAATAGGAGAGAAAGTGGTTCACCACCAAGCACGGAAATATGGCAAGACCAAGTTCGGCCTCAATCGTTTCGTCAACGGCTATCTCGACTTGCTGTCGCTTTGGTTCCTTTCCAAATTCGGAGTAGAACCTATGCATGTATTCGGATTCCTTGGCACACTCATGTTCATAATCGGAGTTATAGCAGCAATCGTAGTAGGGACATATAAATTGGTGGGAATGTATAACGGCAACAATCCAGGATTGGTTACAGAATCACCTTATTTCTATATCTCCCTGACAATGATGATACTCGGCACACAACTATTCGTAGCAGGATTCCTCGGCGACATGATAAGCCGAAATTCACAGGAGAGAAACAACTATCAGGTTGAGAAGGAGATATGAAGAAGATGAGTCACACACCGAAACCAATCTTGTATTCCGCCATTTCAATCCTCGCATTGATATCAGTGGCAGGATGCAGTTCCAACAACTGTCCTTTAGAGAGTTCGGTATACTGCAACTACCTCTTCTACGACAGCGAAGGTACGGCTGTGGCTTACAACGAAACCATGAGCGTCTATATGCGATTGCCAAACACAGGACGCGATTCACTCATAATCAACAAAGTAACTGGCGCATCAAATTTTGAGATACCGATGAGTTATTTCCACAGCAAGGACACACTCATCATTGAGTATGCCTCACTTGTACGCAAAGATACCATCGTAGTCTCACATAAGAGTTACGCCCACGTTGACTTACCCGAATGCGGAACCAAATATTTCCACGAACTGCTTGACATTTCAACCACACATATAGGCATCGACAAAATCGAAATCGTTAATCCAATGGTCAATTATGATAAAATGGAGAACGTGCGAATCTTCTTCAACGGAGTCGCAACGGAATAGATTTGAATAAATGAAAGGAAGAAAACTGACATATCGGATTATAGCAGTTGCAATCTTTGCACTAATCAACTCTGCGAACGCATATTCGCAGAGCGAAAATGATGTGATCAGTAAAGTTACGACAGATATTGAGAATATTACCGATAGCCTTATCACAGACAGCATCATCAGCGATTCAACATACACGAAAACGCCAGCCAAGCGCTCCTTCCTGAAAAATCTTGGAGGCTTCTCAGTTGCCGCAGATGTATTCGGAGCCATAGAGATGGTTGTATCAGATTACGGCCAGATTGAAGGCGCACTCAAAATCGACATAAAGGGCACATACTACCCTACCCTCGAAGCCGGACTGGGAAAATGCGACCTTACAGACGATAACACAGGCACATCTTACAATACTACCGCACCATTCTTCAGGATAGGACTCGACTATAATATGCTCACCAACAAACTGCAGCGCAACAAACTGTTTGTAGGAGCAAGATATGGTTTCTCATCATTCAAATACGACATCAGCGGTCCAGCAATGCAAGATCCCATATTCGGCGGTGAGGCACCTTTCAGTTATTCCGACCAATCGTCAAACTGCCACTGGGTAGAGTTCCTGCTTGGGGTACAAGTACAGATATGGAACGGATTCCATATGGGATGGAGCGTAAGATACAAATCTTACATCAAACTCGATGAGTCAATCTACACAAAGCCCTATTATATTCCAGGATACGGCACAACTACAAACAAATCTTGCTGGGGAGCAACATATACATTAATGTGGGATGTCAAACTTTGAACAAATACTATTAGGAATTGCCCTCGGAGTGGATTGTTTCAGCATCTGCCTCGCCACAGGATTAAGACTTAAAAGATTTGACGCAAGGATAATGCTCTCACTCGCCATCCTGTTCGGTCTTTTTCAGGCAATAATGCCGCTCATAGGATGGACATCGACAATATGTCTAAGCGGGATTATAGAGAAGTTCGACCACTGGATAGCCTTTGCACTATTGGCATTTATCGGAGTAAAAATGATAATCGACGGAGCAAAACCGGAAAAGGAACAGACATTCGACCCTTCAAGGCCAATCGTGATGCTCACCCTTGCAGTTGCCACCAGTATTGACGCACTTGCAGTGGGAGTATCATTCACATGTGTAGGATTCTCTACATTTGAATCACTGATTCAGCCTATAGCCATTATCGGTTTTGCATCATTTGTTATGTCACTGTTAGGCTGTTATACAGGAATAAGCATAGGTAAAAAATTCAACCTCCCTGTCGAAATCATAGGAGGTATAATATTAATAATTATCGGAATAAAAGTATTATATGAGCATCTTATCTGAAGTAAACAAAGAATTTGATATACCCGCAGAACGCCACACTCTGAAATGGTGGCATTGGATTTTACTCGTCATCCTTCTTGCTGGGACAATCTATGTAATCCTCGAGAACAACAAAAAGAGCACATCCTACATGACGTGCAGCGGATATGTATTCGGCACTCAATACCACATCACATACAAGAGCAATACCAATCTACAAAAAGGCATAGAACAGACTCTGCAGGAAGTTGACAATTCCCTTTCGCCATTCAACCCACAATCAATAATAAGCGCAGTAAACGAAAACAAGCCCATAAAAGTTGATGAGATGTTTAAGCGGGTATTTATGACCGCAAAAGAAGTTTCAGAAAACACCGATGGAGCATTCGATATAACAGTTGCTCCATTAGTCAATGCTTGGGGATTTGGATTTAAGAACAAAGAAAACATCACAGACAGCCTCATCGCATCTATCCTCATCCACGTAGGTTTCGACAAAGTCAGCCTCAGCGACAATCAAGTTGTAAAAGCCGACACAGCCATAATGCTCGATTGCAGTGCAATAGCCAAAGGTTTTGGAGTTGACGCAGTTGGTGAATTCCTTGAATCACAATCAGTAAGCGACTATATGGTGGAAATTGGAGGAGAAGTCAGATTGAGAGGCAAGAATCCTAAATCCCAAGACTGGTCAATCGGTATAAATACCCCAAACGAAGACGAGTTGGGCAGCAACAACGAATTCCAGGAAATTCTCCAAACAACCGACATAAGTATGGCCACATCAGGCAACTATCGCAATTATTATATGGAAGGAGAAAAGCGATATGCCCACACTATCAACCCTCACACAGGATATCCCGCTCAACAGGATATTCTCTCAGCAACCGTATTGGCAGAGGAATGTATGACAGCCGATGCATATGCCACATCATTTATGGTACTCGGTCTGGAAGCAACAAAAAAAGTACTTGCCGAGCATCCCGAGCTGAAAGCCTACCTCATCTGTTCCGACTCTAAGGGAGAGACATTCGTTTGGTATTCCGACCAACTAAAACAGATGTTCAGGCAATAGTTTTTTCAATTTGGCACAAATTTTGTAGCACAGATTTCAGATTTATTAAAATTCAACTATTATGAATAAAGGAAACATTGGGGTAACAACAGAGAACATATTCCCCGTAATAAAAAAGTTCTTGTATTCCGATCACGACATTTTCCTTCGTGAAATTGTCAGCAATGCTGTTGATGCAACTCAGAAACTAAAAACGCTAATCCAGAAGGGAGAGTTTAAAGGTGAGGCTGGTGATATGACAATCAACATATCTGTTGACAAAGATAAAGGCACCCTGACAGTAAGTGACAAAGGTATCGGCATGACCGAGGAAGAGGTTGACAAATACATCAACCAGATAGCCTTCTCAAGCGCAAATGATTTCCTCGACAAGTACAAAGACGACGCAAATGCCATCATAGGACACTTCGGATTAGGATTCTACAGCGCATTTATGGTCAGCAGTAAAGTCGAGATAGTTACAAAGAGTTGGCAGGAAGGTTCCAAAGCAGTGAAATGGGTATGTGATGGAAGTCCGGAATACCAAATGGAAGAATGTGAGAAAGATGGAAGAGGAACCGACATCATAATGTACATTGATGATGATTTGAAAGAGTTTCTCGATGAATATAAGATAAAGGACCTGCTCAAAAAGTATTGTCATTTCCTTCCTGTTCCTATCGCATTCGGAAAGAAAAAAGAATGGAAAACTGACGAAGATGGCAAAAACGGCAAATATGTTGAAACTGGTGAAGACGATATCATCAACGACACCACCCCACTCTGGACAAAGAAGCCGGCAGACCTGAAAGATGAAGACTACACCAAGTTTTATAGAGAACTCTACCCAATGGCCAATGAACCACTCTTCTGGATTCATCTGAACGTAGATTTCCCATTCCATCTCACTGGAATTCTTTATTTCCCTAAAGTACATAATCACATTGAACTGCAAAAGAATAAGATTCAACTCTATTGCAATCAAGTCTTTGTAACCGATTCTGTTGACGGAATAGTTCCAGACTTTCTTACATTGCTCCATGGAGTAATAGATAGCCCCGACATTCCTCTAAACGTAAGCAGAAGTTATCTACAGAGTGACAGCAATGTGAAGAAGATATCCACATACATAACAAAGAAAGTAAGCGATAAACTGCAAAGCATATTCAAGCAAGACCGCAAACAATTTGAAGAGAAATGGGACGACATAAAGATATTCATCCATTATGGAGCATTATCTGAGCCCGATTTCTTTGACAAGGCAAAGAACTATCTGCTTCTCAAGGATGTTGACGGCAAATATTTCACTATAGAAGAATATCAGGCACTCATTAAAGATGCTCAGACCGACAAGGATGGCAATCTTGTATTCCTCTATGCCCAAAACAAAGACGAGCAATATGCATATATCGACAGTGCCCAGAAGAAAGGCTATAGTGTACTCTTGATGGATGGCGAACTCGACAGCGCAATGCTCGGACTATTTGAACAGAAAATTGAGAAAAGCAGATTTTCACGAGTTGACAGCGACAGCGTTGACCGCCTCATCAACAACGAAGAGACTGCAGACAATGACAAAAAAGACAATAAGCCAGAACCAATATGCCAGATATTCAAGAACGGAATACCATCATTGGAGAAAGCAGAATTCAATGTAGAATGTCATCCTATTGGAGCCGATGCAGCACCTATAGTAATTGCACAGAGTGAATATATGCGCAGAATGAAAGACATGTCACGTCTGCAGCAAGGTATGGCTTTCTATGGAGATATGCCGGATATGTACAATATCATTCTCAACACAGATCACAGGCTCATTCAGCAAATCGTGTCATCACTTCCAGAGAACGCAGAGGAAGAAGCATTGAAGGAATATACCAACCCTCTCGTCAGCCAACTTATTGATCTTGCGCTCCTCCAGAACGGAATGCTCAAGGGTGAGAGTCTCTCAAACTTCATTAAGCGCAGTATAGAACTCATTAAATGATTTTCCTTGCCCTTGCCATAATATGCGGCTCACTCTTTGCCGTAGTTTTCAAGATTTGCCAGATACGTAACATAAATACGAACCAGGTCATTCTTTTCAATTATGTTACTGCAATTCTTGCCAACTGCATACCAATTATTGTAAGCATCGGAAAAGGAGAAAGCCAATGGAGCGACTATAGTCTTCCGACCATATCCTATCCACTGGCAATACTACAAGGAGTACTGTTCACATCAGGGTTCATTATCATGGACCATTCTACATGGCGCAGCGGTGTGGCACTTACCACTGCCGCTGCCCGTACTTCACTTATATTGTCGGTTACGCTCTCATGGATGTTCCTCTCACAGCCAGCACCATCTTGGTTACCAGTTATTCTGGTACTTATCTCCATATTGCTCATCATCATCCCCAACAAACAACAGAGCCATGATTCCTCTCTGCTCCGTTCCGCCTCAGATGCAGTTCGAAAACGAAAAGCCGCCCTGTGCCTCCTTGGCGTATTCCTCTTTTATGGATTATCCGACTTCGCACTGAAACTGTCACAGCAATCAACGACCTTAGGAAGCGGCGCTGAACAACTTGCAGAATACCGACTCACGTCACTGACTGCCATCATATTCATTATGGCAGGATTGGTTGCTTTTATCATCTGCCTCGTCACCAAAAGTTTCAGGCAAGCCCCTCTCAATTGGAAAAGCATCCTTGGAGGCGTAATATTAGGAACCATCAATCTTGCATGTACCAGTTGCACAGTCAGAGGGCTCAGTCTATTGCCTACAGGTCTCTACTACCCATTGTATAATATAGGTATAGTCATCATTGCCACAATAATAGGTATAGTTTTCTTCAAAGAAAAAATAAAATGGCTACAAATTCTTGGGTTATTGATTGCAGTTGCAGCCATCAGCCTTTTCCTAAATGCCTGACAAGATTATGCAACACACAATTCTTCTCCAGAAAGGCTTGCCAAGGAATCTTTTAATTCCAATGAAATATCCTGCCAGTATTGATATACTTGCAGATGAACATATTGCTTTGATTGGTCCTAATGGCGCAGGAAAGAGTCTGGTTACTGACATCCTTGCCGGAAAGTATATTCTTCGCAGCGGAACAATCACATACGATTTCAGGCCATCCACTACAAAAGAACTATACAACAATATAAAGTACATTACATTCCGTGATACTTATCAGACATCTGACACTTGCTATCAGTTGAGATGGAACCAAACCGAACAAGATGACATTCCATTGGTCCGCGCTCTTTTAGGTAGTGCAAATGACCGCTACTGGCAAGAACACATCTTTGATATTTTCGGCATTAACAAGTTGCTCGACAAGAAAATAGTCGCACTCTCAAGTGGGGAACTGAGAAAATTCCAACTCGCTAAAGCACTGCTCCATCATCCACGGATACTTATAATCGACAATCCATATATCGGTCTTGACGTATCAGCGCGCCAAGTGCTGACAAATGTTCTCACACGTTTCTGTGCTGAAGGTTCGATCCAGATAATACTCATCCTCTCCCGACCTGAGGATATTCCACCATTCATTACCCACGTAATTCCTGTATCTGACGGCAGAGTTTTGGACAAAGTAACATATGAGCAGTATTTATGTACAATACAAGAGAAACTCTCACAAGTCACACATCAACTTACCCCACAGATTAGCAAAATCACCAAGCAGATACAATCAATCCCCATAGCCTCAACCATAGCAGAAGGAGCAAAAGACAGTAGACAAATCATTCATCTCTCCGATGTAAGCATAAGATATGGCTCCCACACCATTTTAAGTCATCTTTCATGGACTGTAAACCAGGGAGAGAAATGGGCATTGTTGGGAAAGAACGGAAGTGGCAAATCCACACTCCTCAGCCTTATCTGTGCCGACAATCCCCAATCCTACGCATGCAACATCTCCCTCTTCGGTCATAAGCGTGGAAGCGGAGAAAGTATTTGGGACATAAAAAAGCATATAGGATATGTTTCACCCGAAATGCACAAAAGTTACCTGCGTAACCTGCCCGCTATTGATATCGTTGCAAGCGGACTTCACGACACTATCGGCCTATATACTCATCCAAATCCAGAGCAGATGGAAACCTGCCGTTTTTGGATGGAGATATTCGGAGTGGAACAATTACAATCTAAATCTTTCATCCAACTCAGCAGTGGAGAGCAGAGACTTGTTCTGCTTGCACGTGCATTCGTAAAAGATCCAGAACTACTCATTCTCGACGAGCCTCTTCATGGACTCGACTACTTCAACCGCATAAAGGTTAAGGCTATTATTGAGGCTTTCGTCAACCGTCCTGGCAAGACTGCCATTATGGTCACTCACTATCCTGACGAACTACCCGCATCATTTACCCATACCCTCAACCTCAGTAAACCTATATAATATTCCCCATCCACACAATTAGTCATCCACCCAAAATTACTCAAAACTCAGAGTCTGGGCAGGTTTACCAAGCGACATGAAGAAGGAAGATCCGAATATTACTATAGAGGCTACAAGAATAGTTATCACATTCACAGCCGCAAACATCACCCACTCGAACTCTACAGGAACGAAATCAATATAGTAAACAGTTGCATCCAAGCGTATTAAGTGGAATTCATATTGTAACCATAAGAGGAGCAATCCTATGGCATCTCCAACAATCAGTCCTTCTCCTACCACTCTCGAGGAGAAGTGCATGAATATTTTCCTCACTGTAAAATCTGTAGCGCCCATTGCCTTCAGCAGTCCAATCATGTGGATTCGTTCCAGCATCACTATCAGCAGTCCTGACATGATAGTAAAGGTGGACACACACAACATGAGCACCAATATCATCACTACATTCATATCGAGCACTCCCAACCATGAGAATATGCTCGGAACGATTTCCTTTATACTGAACACACCATACGTACAGCCATTTCTGTCGTAGTTATGGTTTATCAGCGACACCAGTCGGTCAGTAACATCCTCCACCCTATCAAAGTCGTGAACAGAAATCATCAAACCACTTGATTCGTCGTCCTTCCAACCATTCAGTTTCCTCACTGTATATATATCGGTCAATACCGTGTGTTTGTCATAATCTGTCAGATTCGTCTCGTAGATACCTTCGATGGTAAATCTTCGTGCCCGCATACCTGTTCCACCTACAAAATATGCATAGACTTTCTTTCCCACTTCGAGTTTCAAGTCGGATGCTATCCGTCGAGACACCAATATCCCATTTTCGTTTCCCTTGCTGCTGAATTTCGGTACTCTTCCCTCCTTGAGATATGAAGCAAAAAAAGCCGTGTCATAGTCTTCCCCCACACCTCTCAACTGCACCGCCCTGAAATCTCCGTCAGTCTTAAGCATTCCAGTTATACTGGCAAATTCCTCAATGTGTTTCACCCCTCCGGCACTCTCCACCACCATTTTCAGACTGTCATTGGTAACTATAGGAAGCATCTCGTACTGACTGTTTTGGGTAAGACTCAGCACTTGAATGTCGCTGCCAAACCCCACCACCTTCGCCGTAACCTCATTCTTAAAGCCATATACCACTCCCACACTTACCAGCATCACAACCACTCCGACACATACGCCAAGCATAGCAATCACAACGGCAGGACGCGAAATCCTCCGTCTGCCTTCCTTATCGGAATACAATCTCTTTGCTATCAGACTCGGTAAACTCATACTACTGACATAATCTCACGCAAAGGTAAACAAAATGTACGAACTGACCAAATTTTCAAATGAGATAATTACCAAATCACCACACTCCCAAGATTGCTGACCAAGTATTGCGGTCTTGTAGCACCCAATACTTGGTTCTTATTTGCCTCTTAGGTAATCCTTCCAATAAGGTTGGTGTCCTCTGTGCCTAAAGGTGGTTATCATCGTTTCCAAAGATAGGTCTCACCTTCCCGACATATACCCCCCAACAGAATATACTGTATGGCATACGTTCACGAATTGGTCAATTCGTGCTCACCAATTGGTCAATTCGCGTTCACCAATTGGTCAATTCATTTTCACCAATTGACCAATTCGTGAAAAAGAACTATATACCCCATCGAAGTAAGATATACATATTGGCGGAGTATCTTATACATCTCGCCAATCAAAAGCATATATAGTATTAGGGTATCATACTATCGTATTTAGCAGACGGGGAGTGTGTACTCTCCCCCACATTCCTATCGTAAGGACAAGAATTTTCCTACTGGCGGCAATAAGCATAAAGAAAGACAGCTGCATTCTCTTTCGCAGAGCCATGCAGCTGTCATTTAAATCTTAATATTCTGGTAGATTATCAGTCGTTAGGAGATTTTTCCAACAAGTCCATAAATTGGTCAAGTTTTGGTGTGATGATAATCTGTGTACGACGATTGCGGGTACGTCCTGCATCTGTGTCGTTGCTTGCTACTGGGTTGTATTCACCGCGACCACCGGCAGTAAGACGTGATGGGTTTACATCGAAATTGTCTTGCAGATACTGTACTACACTTGATGCACGCAGACATGAGAGGTCCCAGTTGTTACGGATATTGGTCTTTGAAATTGGCACTGTGTCTGTGTTACCTTCCACAAGTACGTCATAGTCGTCGTAGTCTGTGATAATCTTTGCTATCTTACCCAGAGTTTCACGTGCTGCGGAACTGATTTCGTAACTTCCCGACTTGTAAAGCATATTGTCGGCAAGTGAGATATACACAACGCCCTTAAGTACCTGAACATCGATATCCTTCAACTCTTCACGGCTGAGTGAACGTGTAAGGTTGTTGGTGAGGATAAGGTTGAGGGAGTCGGACTTACTCTTCAGTTCCGTCAAATGACGGATATACTGGTTTGACTCGTTGATTTGGTCAACTAGTTTAGCAATATTCACATTCGACTGCGAACCTGTTGAGAGGCTCTTTTCAAGTGATTTCTGCAAATCTTCATTTGACTTCTTCAAAGCGCTTATCTGATCCTCAAGTCCAGAGATACGGGTCTTGGCTACTGCCAATTCCTCCTTTGTAGTCTGCCAGTTAGTCTGGAGCAACTTATTATCCTCCTGACAACTGAGAAGTTCCTTCTTGTTTGAGCATGCACTGAATACTACTGCTACAATGGATGCTGCTAAAATTAAATTAATCTTTCTCATACGCTTGTGATTTTTTATTACTATTTCAACTTTGCGCTGCAAATGTATAAAATAATTTGGATATACTTGCAGTTATTTAATATTTAATACGTGTTTTTTTGAAATTTTAAGATTTTTGTGTTAAAATTATTGCTCCGATTTAAGTTAATTTGATTAACTTTGCAGCATGGAAATGAAAATGTATGAGAAGATGCAGCTGTTGCCGCTCTTCCAAGGATTGAATTTAAACGATTTCTCTGACATACTCTCCACCCTGAAGTTGGATTTTGAACAATATTCAGAAGGAGACGCCATAATCTGTCAGGGAGATGCAATGCAAAGACTGACATATATCATCGATGGTGACTTTGAGATTGAATACAGATGCCTTCACCCAAACATGATACTTACAGAGATATGCAGCAATACACCATATATAATTGAGCCCTACAACCTTTTCAGTGTAAAGAGAACAAGCGAACGCACATACACATTCCGCAGCAAAGGTGCCACATTCAGCATCGACAGAAGAGTATTTACAAATAAAATACTGAAACATCCACTGGTCAAAAGCAACATGATCAACTACACCTGCAATATGCTGAGAAAAATATGCGATGAAAGAAACGAGATGGTCTCCCTGACCATCGACCAGAAAATCCTTCACCTCGTAACCCAGATGTGCAAGATACCAAATGGAAGGAAACGAATAAAAATAAAGATGGAGGAACTCGCCGATTGCATTCAGGAGACCAGGCTCAACGTATCAAAGACGCTCAACCAATGGAACGACGCTGGGTTTATAAGCCTTGGCAGAAGCGGATGGGAAATCATTGATCTGAACAAAACCACAAAAACGCAAGCAACAACCCCAAATGGATTATAAAGGAAATCAAAACATATTATTTAACAAATCATACGGAACCCCGCACAACACATTCCCATTCGGACAAGTATCTCTCAAAGACTTTGAGGAAGCCATAATGGCTGGAATACAAGAAGAGGAAAAAGAAATCGACCTGATAGTACACAACTACGAGGAGCCTACATTCCAAAACACCATCGTGGCTTTGGAACGTGCCGGAGAATTGTTGGGGAAATCTACTGGGATATTCTTCAACCTGCTTGAGTGCGCCACCAACGACGATATGGACGAACTCTCAGAAAAACTCTCCCCTATCCTCTCCGAACACGCAACAAACATTTCATTCAACAAAGGATTGTTTGAACGAGTGAAAACAGTCTATGACAACCTCAAAGATTCTAAAGATTCCCTGACCCCAGAACAGTGGACCCTTCTCGAGGACACATACAAAGGTTTCACCCGAAGTGGTGTAAACCTGCCAGAAGAGAAGCAAGAACGACTGAGAGAGATAGCCAATGAGATGTCGATACTCGGACTGAAATTCTCTCAGAACAAACTGAAAGAAACCAACAGTTTCATCCTTCATCTTGAGAACGAGGACGACCTGGAAGGGCTGCCTGACAGTGCAAGAGAAGCAGCAGCACTGACAGCAAAGGAAAAAGGGCTCAACGGATGGGTATTCACATTGCACAGCCCATCCATATCCCCTTTAATGACCTACAGCAGCAGAAGAGACCTCAGGGAAAAAATGTATATGGCCTCCAACACCATCTGCACTCATAAGAACAGGCAAAACAACACCGAAATAGTCAAAAAGATTGTAAACCTCTCAATGGAAGAGGCACAAATACTCGGATATAGAACTTATGCCGATTTTGTACTCGAAGAGCGCATGGCTGAGACTAAAGAGAATGTGTACCGCCTGCTCAATCAACTCACCGAAGCATATATGCCTACCGCAAAGAAAGAACTCGAACGCATAAAGGCAATTGCTAAAGAAATGGAAGGCGAAGATATGGAACTGCAGCCTTGGGATATAGGATACTACTCAAACAAACTGCAGGAAAAAGAATACAACATAAACTCAGAGATGCTGAGACCGTACTTCGAACTGAATAACGTGAAGAAAGGTGTGTTCCAACTTGCAAACCGCCTCTACGGCATAAGGTTTGAAGAAAGAGACGACATCCCTAAATACGACAACGACGTCGAAGTGTTCGATGTATTCGATGAAGATGGCACTTTCCTTGCTGTGCTCTATTGCGATTTCCACCCAAGAGAAAACAAGAAATCTGGCGCCTGGATGACCACATTCAAAGGTCAATGGAAAGATGCAGACGGCAACGACTCCCGGCCTCACGTCTCACTCGCAATGAACTTCACAAAACCAACCACAGACAAGCCAGCACTTCTCACATTGGGAGAGGTAGAGACCTTCCTACACGAATTCGGCCACGCACTCCATGAGATATTCGCCAACGGCACATACGAAGAACTCTCGGGAAGCAATGTCGATTGGGACTTCGTGGAACTGCCATCACAGTTTATGGAGAACTACAGCGTTGAAAAAGAATTTCTATCCTCATTTGCCTACCATTACCAAACTGGGGAAAGAATCCCAGACGAACTCATCGAAAGAGTCCGACAAAGCCGAAATTTCAATGCCGCACTTGGATGCCTCCGTCAGGTAAGTTACGCCCTGCTCGATATGGCATACTACACCCTCCAGACCCCGTTCGATGGTGATTTGATAGAATTCGAGCGCAATGCATGGGCAAAGACATCTATCCAACCTACTGCCGAAGGAACATGTATGTCAGTACAATTCTCCCACATAATGGATGGGGGCTATTCGGCAGGATACTACTGCTACAAATGGGCGGAAGTACTCGACGCAGATGCTTTTGCTCATTTCAAGAAGAATGGCATATTCGACAAAGCAACGGCAAAGAAATTCCGCGACAATATACTCTCAAAGGGCAGTTCGGAGAAACCGATGGTGCTGTACCGACGGTTCAGAGGAGGCGACCCATCAATCGATGCACTGTTGGAAAGAAACGGAATAAAGAGAAATACAATGTAGACAAACTATGCACAAGGGAACAAACATATCGAGCACATTATTCGTCTCACTGATTGTGATTATGGTGGCAACTGTCTGCCTATGCGGATGCAATAAGTCAGACGACCTTGATACAATATTCGAAGGCAGATTCAAGATTACGAGTTACCGCCACAATGCGCAGTATGAGAACGATTTACTCAAGGAACTCAACAACAGCAAAGATGTGTATTACATCGTCTTTTCAGGCAAGACCTTCTCGGGAATGCTCAGCGAAGGGACTTCAATAGCAGGAACCTGGGATGCGTCAGGATCCGACAGGACATTCCACATTGACCTCACATCTACCAATAATTCAGACAACAAACTTAACAGAATGATAATCAACATCCTGAAAAACGCAACAGGCTATAGTGGCGACCACAATGTAGTACGCATCAAACAAGACAACGAAAATTTCATAGATATGAGCAGCGGAGATTTGCTTTAATGCATAATTATTAATTTTAAATTCCACAATTTATGACAGATAGCGAGAAACAAAGAAAACTTGACGAAAGATATCTGAGAATGGCAAAGATTTGGTCAGAGAACTCCTATTGCCAACGACGTCAGGTAGGAGCATTGGTAGTAAAAGACAACAGAATTATCTCTGACGGATATAATGGTACACCGTCAGGATTTGAGAACGTCTGCGAGGAAAACAATGTTACTAAGCCATACGTGCTTCATGCCGAAGCCAATGCAATCACCAAACTGGCACGTTCGCACAACTCAAGCGATGGTGCCACAATGTATATCACCGCATCCCCCTGCATAGAATGCGCAAAACTCATCATTCAGTCGGGAATAAAACGCGTCATCTACGGAGAGAAATACCGTCTTGACGAAGGAATTAATTTGCTCATCAGAGCCGGAATAGAAGTATCACTCTTGGAAATATGAAAAAAAACTCACACCTTCTGCCAATAGTCGTTGCTGTAAGCATAGTGATAGGAATGTTTATAGGAATGTTCTTTACCGATAGGTTTGCAGGCAACAAACTGAACATTATCAATACCACCTCAAACAAAATCAACTATCTTCTTCATTTCCTTGATGAACAATATGTTGACACTATTAACATTGCCGATATAGTCGAAAAAACCATTCCCAACATACTTTCCGAACTCGATCCCCACTCATCCTACATCTCGGCAGAAGATGCCCAAGTGGCAAACGATGACCTGAAAAAGAGTTTCAGCGGAGTGGGAGTTCAGTTCACAATAAAGAATGACACAGTCTATATTACCAATATTATAAAAGGTGGTCCGTCCGAAAAAGTCGGACTCCTTGCAGGCGACAGAATAGTAAGTGTTGATGGAAAGCCATACGTCGGAGAAGTAGTGACCAACAACGAGACCCTGCACCGACTGAAAGGAGAGAAAGGCACAAAAGTGACTATCGGAGTCGTACGCCACGGAGAGAAAGAGCCACTTGAGTTTACTGTTGTAAGAGGCGACATTCCGATCACAAGTATTGACGCAACATATATGCTCACCGACGAACTGGGATACATCAAGATAGAAAAATTCAGTGAGACCACTTATGCCGAACTGCTCACATCACTCGCAAAACTCAGCCAGGAGGGATTCAAAGGCTTGGTCATCGACCTACGCGACAATACCGGAGGATACATGGTCAGTGCCATCAAGATGGTAAACGAATTCTTACCAAGCAAACGACTTATCGTCTATACACAAGGAAGGAAAATAGAACGGGAAGACTTCTACAGTGACGGCTACGGTGCATATCAGGACATACCGCTCATTGTGCTTACAAACGAAATCAGCGCAAGTTCATCTGAGATATTTGCCGGTGCCATACAAGATAATGACAGAGGCATTATAGTGGGACGAAGGACATTCGGAAAAGGCCTTGTACAGCAACAAATTCCATTTGCCGACGGTTCACTCGTACATCTCACCATTGCCCGTTACTACTCCCCTTCAGGCCGTTGCATACAAAAGCCTTATACCAACGGAGATATCCATGATTATGAAATGGACATAGTTCGCAGATATGAACACGGCGAATTCTTCAACGTTGATTCAATACGCCAATCTGGTGAAGTCTATAAGACAACTATCGGCAGAGAAGTCTATGGCGGAGGTGGTATAGTGCCGGATGTTTTCGTAGCAGAAGACACAACAGCCTACACGTCATACTATCAGGAAGTGGTGCTCAAAGGGTTCATCCGCAGTTTCTGTTTCGAATACACCGACACCAACCGCAAGATGCTCGAATCGCTTGGCACGGCAGACAAAATCGTCGCACATCTGAAAAAAGAGCATGTCGTAGAAGATTTCATCCGCTATTGTGATTCCAAGGGAGTACAGCGACGGAACAACATGATTATACGTTCAAGAAAACTCTTCGAGCAATCCATTTATGGTGCTATCATATATAATTCCGTTGATATGGAAGAATATCTGAAATATATGGGAAAAGACGACAACACCATAAACAAAGCCATCGAATTGTACAACAACGGCCAGACACGTCCAGAACCACCAACAGACACCAATAAAGAAGAAAAAACGCAATAATATGAAGAGGCTCCAGACTATTGATTTCTCCTCCCTCCCACGTACAGCAATCGAAACAGAAATAGAAGGCAAAATAGTGCTTGCCGACAATTTCGACACCGATATGCCACACAGGATTGTCACTATGGCTGATCCAGTGAAACTCAATATATCCATTATCTTCGTATGCTCAAGTGGCAGTATAACCCTGAAAATCAATCTACAGGAATACCAGTTGCTTCCACACCACGTAGCAACACTCACCGCCAATTCGTTTATGCAAATACTCGACATAAGTCCCGACTTCAAAGGCTATTTCATCGCCATCTCAAAAGACTTTGTTGATTATTCACAGGACTATCAGGTCGGACTCGCACTTATCCATCAGAACTACGAAATTCCAGTCGCCTACCTCAACGACCAGAACTATCAGGATGCTATCGATATCTATCACCTGCTAAAGCGTAAACTCAACGAACAGGGATTCAGATACAAAGAACAAATCACACGCAATTATCTCAACATCCTACGCTACAACGGGCTACAAGCCATTCAGGACAGTTTGACTTCTTCTCACCCCGTCATCCGCAACCATAAAGATGCCATCCTGCAGCAGTTCAAGGCACTTGTCACAGCACATTATAAAACTCAGCGCCAAGTCACCTTCTATGCCGCCCAGATGGGACTCTCCCCCAAGTACCTATCAACACTGATAAAAAGAGCAAGCGGAAAAACTGCTGCCGATTGGATCAACGCATTCATAATACTTGACGCAAAGGCATTACTCCGCAACAGCAATATGACTATTAAAGAGATATGTGAGGAACTCCATTTTCTCAACACATCTATCTTTACCAAATATTTCAAGCAGCACACAGGTTACACCCCAAAAGAATACCACAGACTATGAATGCTATTAAAATCAATCCATCCGACAACGTAGCAGTCGCCATCACCTCTCTGTCAAAAGGAGAAAAGATAGGCATCGACAATCATGATATCATTCTCAATGATGACATACCTGCCGGACATAAGATACTCCTCACCAATCTAAGTAAAGGAGAAAATATCATAAAATACGGCTACCCAATCGGCCATCTCATCGAAGACCATCATCCAGGAGACCTTCTCACAGACAAACACATCAAGACCAACCTCGCAGGAGTGCTCGACTATCAGTACACACCTACACCAGCAACTCCAGATCTCTCGCTGTTGCCTGCCGAATTTCTTTCCCACCAATTCACTTTCCGTGGTTACAGAAGGAAAAACGGTGATGTAGGCATTAGAAACGACATCTGGATTGTGCCCACAGTAGGGTGTGTCAACGGAGTATGCAACCAACTCGCCAACCTCTTCAACTCTACTCTAACATCTAACCTCTCCACTCTAACCTCTCCAAAAGCCATCTCCTTCGGTCACAACTACGGATGCAGCCAATTGTCACAAGACCACGAAAACACCCGCCATATCCTTGCCGACCTCGTACTCCATCCCAATGCCGGGGCAGTACTTGTCGTTGGATTAGGATGTGAGAACAACCAACCAGAAGCATTCAGGCAATTACTCGGAGACTACGACGAAAGCCGCATCCGCTTTATGGTCTGCCAACAGGTCGAAGGGAATGAAATAGAAACAGGTATGCAGATTCTCAACGAACTGGTCCAGATAGTCAGCCAAGACCAGCAGGAAGACATTCCTCTGTCGCATCTGCGTGTAGGACTCAAATGCGGCGGTTCCGATGGATTTTCCGGCATCACGGCAAACCCTTTATTAGGTGTATTCTCCGATTTCCTTGTATCACAAGGAGGCACAACAGTTCTTACCGAAGTTCCAGAGATGTTCGGAGCAGAGACCATACTGATGAACCGCTGTAAAGACATCAATTTATTCAATCAAACTGTCACACTTATAAACGATTTCAAGCAATATTTCCTCTCACATGGCGAACCGGTTGGAGAAAATCCTTCACCAGGTAACAAAGCCGGTGGAATATCCACCCTCGAGGAGAAAGCACTTGGATGCACACAGAAATGTGGGAAAAGTGCCGTCTGCGGAGTACTCGACTACGGTCAGCGACTCAGTGGCAACGGGCTCTGGCTTCTTTCCGCTCCAGGCAACGATCTCGTAGCATCTACCGCCCTCGCAGCATCAGGATGCCATATAGTGCTCTTCACAACTGGTCGGGGAACACCATTTGGAACATTCGTGCCAACAATGAAAATATCCACAAACACCCATCTCCACCAATCCCACCCCACTTGGATTGACTTCAATGCAGGCACACTACTTGAAGGTACTTCTATGACAGAGTTGGCAATACAATTCATACAAAAAGTACTCAGCATAGTTAGCGGAGAACCTACCTGGAACGAAAAGAAAGGATACCGTGAAATAGCGATATTCAAGACCGGAGTCACATTATGAAAGTAATCATAAACCACATATTACCATTTTCTAAAAAATACTACGCCATCAATCTGTTTGGAATTGTATTTGCCAAGGGACCGCTATCACCAACAGTCAGCAACCACGAATACATCCACACTATGCAGCAGAGAGAAATGTTATATCTATTCTTCTACATAGCCTACCTTTTGGAATGGATTGTCCGTATCCTCTTTAGCCAAACCCCAGAACCAACTCAAATCTCATCCTTCGATGGACTCAGGAGCCATTTCAAATCTACCATCTCCAATCGTCTGCACCACGCATACCTTCACATCTCATTTGAACGAGAAGCATATTCCAACGACAACGACATCTTATACCGTCATCACCGCCCACACTATTCTTGGATAAAATATTTATAACTGTTATTACCATAAACCCACAAACCCACAATCTCGGTTTTATCCGACTTAAACAAATGAAAGCAAGAGCATTAAGGATACTATCACGTATGATAGACGGATCGAAAGACTATTTGAAAGATCCTGAGAAAATGCAGCAATTATTAGACAAATTGCAGAAGTTCATCAAGAAAGGCGGTCTCAAAAACGTAAAAGACGACTTAATTACACTAGTCAGTCTGGTCAGAGACGTAATTACCCAACGCTATACAGATTATGAGATGAAAAACCTCCTTATCATCATAGGCGGACTCATCTATATCGTAACACCAATAGATGCCATACCCGACTTTATCCCTATAGGCGGATGGACAGACGACGTCTTTGTTGTTGGGTGGATAATCAACAGTGTAAGTTCTGAACTTACAAGGTACAAAGCCAGTAAAAACCGCCTTAACCCATAACCCCTCATAACCCTCATAATCCTCATAACCCACTCATAAGCGTCTATACCGGCACAATTTAATTGTGCCAAAACCCCAAACCCGCATACTCCATGAATTCATTTGCACAAATAATAGCCAACGAAACCGGCATTTCGGAACCACAGGTAACAGCAACCATTAAGTTGCTCGACAAAGGCTGCACCATACCCTTCATCAGCCGGTACAGGAAAGAAGCCACAGGTTCTCTCGACGAAGTAAGTATTGCCGAAATCAACGACCGCAACGAACGGCTCACAGAGATAGACAAACGCAAACAAACCATCCTCTCTTCGATAGAAGAGCAAGGAAAACTTACCGACGAACTACGCGGAAGGATTGAGAGTTCATGGAACCCAATCGAATTGGAAGACATTTATGCTCCATACAAGCCTAAGAAACGAACAAGGGCAGAGATAGCACGACAAAAAGGCCTTGAGCCACTTGCAAAGTTTCTTCTCCGTCAAACTCGGGAAGACCTTATGTCGAAGGCACAAACCTTCGTAAGCAAACTGAACGGAGTTGCGGATACAGATGAAGCAATCCAAGGAGCACAGGATATCATAGCAGAGATGGTAAGCATAAACGAACAAGCCCGAAACTCAGTAAGGAAAAATTTCAACCACCTCGCCACCATCACATCCAAAGTCATCAAAGGCAAAGAACTCGACGGACAGAAATTCCTCGACTATTTCGATTACTCCGAACGCCTCAGCCGCTGTGCATCACATCGGTTGCTTGCCATGCGAAGAGGAGAAGCAGAAGGAATACTCCGCGTCAGCATAAGCGGCAACGACGACCTCTGTCTCGAACGCCTTCACCTACAGTTCATCCGAGGAAACAAAAGCGAAGCCTCGCCACTCGTAGAAGAAGCCGTGAGCGATGGATACAAACGACTGCTCAAGCCCGCCATAGAGACAGAATTTGCCAACCAGTCGAAAGAAAAAGCCGACGAAGAAGCAATAAAAATCTTCGTCAAGAACCTCGAACAACTCCTTATGTCAGCACCCCTCGGACAGAAACGAGTGCTCGCCATCGATCCCGGATACCGTACTGGGTGCAAACTCGTTTGCCTCGACAGCGAAGGCAATCTCCTCCACAACGAAACCATCTTCCCCACCCCACCACGCTCAGAGAAAGAAATGGCAGCAAAAAAGATATGGACCCTCACCAAACAATACCAGATTGAAGCCATCTCCATCGGAAACGGAACAGCAAGCCGAGAAACCGAACAATTCATCCGCACATTAGGACTGCCAAAACATATACAGATATTCGTAGTAAGCGAAGACGGAGCATCCATCTATTCCGCATCACAGGTAGCAAGAGACGAATTTCCCGACTACGATGTAACAGTAAGAGGAGCCGTATCCATCGGCCGCAGACTTATGGACCCACTTGCCGAACTCGTAAAGATAGATCCAAGCAGCATAGGAGTGGGACAATATCAGAAAGACGTAAACCAAACGGCACTCCGCAAATCCCTCGACCAGACAGTAGTATCATGCGTCAACAAAGTAGGAGTCAATCTCAACACCGCCAGCAAGCACCTCCTCACCTATGTCTCCGGACTCGGACCAGCAATAGCACAGAATATAGTCAACTACCGCACCCAAAACGGAGCCTTCACCAATCGACGCCAACTTCTCAATGTACCTAAATTAGGGCCAAAAGCCTACGAGCAATGTGCTGGATTCCTGCGCATTTCAGGAGGCGACAACCCGCTCGACAATTCCGCAGTCCATCCAGAGAGTTACCCGATAGTCAACCAAATGGCATCCGACCAGAACTGTACCATAGAAGAACTCCTGAGCGACAAAACCAAGCGCAGCCATATAGACATCAACCGCTATGTCACATCAGAAGTCGGACTCCCCACACTCACCGACATACTTCAAGAACTCGACAAACCAGGTCGCGACCCACGCGCAGCAATCCATCAGTTTGAGTTCTGCCAAGACATCCACGAACTGGAAGATGTGAAGGAAGGAATGGTACTGCCCGGCATAGTGACAAACATCACCAATTTCGGTTGCTTCGTTGATATAGGTGTACATACAAAAGGACTTGTCCACATTTCACAACTCACCGACCATTTCATCAAGTCGCCATCCGAAGTGGTCAGATTGCATCAGGAAGTCACAGTCAAAGTACTCGAAGTTGACCTCCACCGCAACCGCATATCCCTCACAATGAGACTATAGAGTATCGGCATTTGCTTTAAGCCAAATAAGTATTATTTTTTTTGCCGCTGCCGTAAGGTAGGTTAGTACTTCAAATGTTAAAAAAAGGTACACGATTCTTCTGCCGGTAAATTAGTGTGTAACTTTGCACCAGATTTCAGCGGAAATCACATCTCAGGCATACCAAAGGGATACCAAAGGGATACCTTAGACATACCTTAGACATACCTTAGACATACCAAAGACCAAAG
>R15__coassemble_671_pt1 | contig 23635 bp, 17 predicted proteins | sample R15__metabat2_low_PE_001 | metagenome-assembled genome bin R15
ACTACTCCCCGACCTGGTGCCATTCCACCGAAATGTGCTCCACCTCTGTAGTCACCAAAATGTGCTGGTTCACGATAGAAAAGACGACCACCCCAACGATCGTGAGCATAAACTCCGAAACTCCACCTGTGATCTACGAAAGATATTGGACGATAGAAGTAATCGTAACTCATCAGGAGCCTCCACTCAGCATCCGAAAGCAAAAGACGAAGAGCAGCATCTCGAGCACGAAGCACAAGCACATAGTCATCATAACGATAGCCCCTTGCCACTTCATCCAGATAGTCGTTCACCCCACATATGTAATCATAATTTATGCAGTAGATTTCGTCAATAAGAGCAGAACTCAGATTGAGCACATGAACCATCCTGTCGGTGAGAAAACGAGCATTGTCTCTCATTGTATAAAAACTCATCGGGCCCTGAGCATTAGCCACAAGTGAACCAACAGTTATCATCACCATTGCTAAAGTTGTTCTTAAAGTTTTCATAATTCTGTTCCTTTCCTTTTAAAAAAATTGTTACTACTTTTGTTATTTTGCACTGCAAAGGTAGAGCAAAATCACAGGAAAGGCAAAGGAAAAAGCCTAAACGAAAAGGGAAAATCCCTAAACGCGATAGGGAAGCCCCACCATCACCATAGAAAAGCAGACAGAATGAAAGATTACCCCTGAACAGGAGGGTCAGAAACCGAAATCGAACGACAATTGAGTATCACCCACAAGATTGAATGTCATACGATGATAAGGAGTCGTTCCGTGAAGTTTTATACCCTCACGATGCTCCTTTGTAGGATACCCCGCATTATGGTCCCAACCATAATAAGGATATTGCTTATGAAGTTCCACCATATAATCATCACGATAAGTCTTCGCAAGGATTGAAGCCGCAGCAATAGAGAGATACTTACCATCCCCCTTAACTATCGTAGTATGCGGCAAATCGTGATACTTAAGGAATCTGTTTCCATCAATTATAAGAGCCTCAGGACGCACTTTCAACTGATCAACAGCCCTATGCATAGCCGTTATACTTGCCTTGAGGATATTCATCTTGTCTATTTCCTCCGGAGTCACAATCCCTACCGCCCAAGCCACTGCATCTCGCTGGATTTCATCACGAAGAAGATATCGCTGCTTAGCCGTAAGTTGCTTAGAATCATTCAATCGTTCATTCTTGTAATCCTTCGGCAGAATAACCGCAGCAGCATATACACTCCCCGCAAGGCATCCCCTACCAGCCTCATCACAACCAGCCTCAAGAAGGTCTTTATTATAATATGGTAACAGCATATTGGAAGAGTTCAAGTGTTCAAGAGTTCAAGAGTTCAAGAGTTCAAGGGGTTCAAGAGTTCAAGCGGTTCAAGGGGGTCAAGAGTTCAAGCGGTTCAAAGAGGTTAAGGAGTTACTTCTTAACTACAGAAGTCTGTGGATTGCGGATTCCCGTACCATTGAGGAATTTAGCCACAGCCTCACCGAAATTAAGATGGAAATCTATTCTTACTGGCATATGATTGGCATCATCGGTAATATAGAACCGCAGCAACTCTTTCTCTTTCTTCACCTTATCGTTAAGCAAAGAAAACACAAGACAACGATAAGTCACATCATTATTTGCCTTGAAATCCTTTTTCCCCCTATATATCAAAACCTGATTGCTCAAGCGTTTACCAGTAACCATACGAAAGATGGTTCGTTGCCCTTCCTTATATTTCGAGAAATTCATCGAACGCGACAAAGCAAGAATATTGAGCATATCGTTTACACATTCGGTAGCCGTTTCCACTTTGTCTTCCCACTCATCATCTGGATCCTTATACCGCATCTTCATCTTGGTAGTACCAGAAGAAGGATATGAGTACCACACTTCATCTACGGTATATCGTTTACCTTCCCGAGCCCCTTTTCTGAAATAGAGCGGCACAAGCGCATTGGTAGAATAACTTACAAGCGTATCTCGCATAGGGAAAAATTTGTCGCATGCTTTATTGCTAAGGAAGATGAGATCTGTCTTCAACGCTTTCTCACCATTATACGTGGAAGAAGTTATCTTATAATGTGTTGAACCAACCTTAACCCATACGAATTTCCAATTAAAATACAGGTCATAATTGAGCGATTCGCCGGCTTTGAAAGCGCTGTTAGGATATTCACATTGGGCTTTCACATCTACAGAGATGGCAAGCACAAAAAATATCAACACAGCCATCTTCTTATAACACCTATTTATATTATTGCATATCCCCATATTCACCATATCCATTAGTGCTATTCGTATTGCTCCTCTTGTTTGCATTCTTCTTATTCTTCAATCGTTCCTCATTCCTGCTCTTTGTCGTCTTCTTCGCTCCTTCTGCTTTCTGCTTGGTTATCTTGGAAGGTTTCTGGCGGAACAACTCAATGGCAGTAGGATACCAATCGTCTTGACTCACCTCCCATTGTGCCTTGAGGGATATCTCACGTGGATAGTAATAAACAGGTTCTGGATAGAGTTTGGCATCGTAGTCACCTGTATCCCATTCCCCATTCTCATTCAAATCATAGAAGAGCCGCAGATAATATGTTCCTGGATTGATGAAATAGAAATCTGCCTTACCATCCTGAGCCTTTACTTGTTTCACCACTTTATCGGAACCATTAAGCAATTGTACTATAGCGGTAGAATCGGCATTATGGAGAGTTACAAACAATGTACTATACGATTCCATCCCTTTCACCTTAATCGATTTCTTAAAACCAGCGTTTCGTTTTCCATACACACTCACAAAGGCTCCGGTATCAATCTCTACCACATAGTCTTTTCCAGGAATCCATTCAGCATATAATCGGAACTTGCGACTATTCAAGGTATCCTGCTCGAGGAAATAGTCTCGTTCCTCATATAATGTATCCACCTTTTCCGCGAAATGAATCATCGCCGTATCAATCATCGCAATTGGTTCATTGAAAACCATATCGAAGTTCTTATCAGGATCAAGTGAAGTTGCCGCAGCCTTTATATCAAGAAACACTTCTGGCATTGGCGGTATTGGTAAATCAGGATTTTCCTTTAGTTCCCGCTTGTGCTCTTTCTTCCAATCTTTCACATAATCCTCGTAATCCTGTTGGTTGAGTTTGTCTAATTTCGACTTGCTGACCTTAGATACAATATCCAATGTGTCGGATTTCAGACTAAGTTGTCCCAAGGTATCAGTTGCCATGAAAGTAAAGACAGTGGTAAGGGTATCCATATTATACACCATAGAATCCGTCAACCAATAATTAAGCGTGTCCTTTCCTACTGTACTTTCAAGCACAAACTGATTGGTTGCATCATAATTCAAACCCTCAATAACTGGAAAAGTATCAGATGGAGCCGTGAAATACAATGTAAAATGGTTGAGTTCAGGGCGTTCCGCTTTCAGCAGTTGACGGTCTTGATTGGCAGAAACAAACGCAGTAAGTACCACATCATCCGGATAGAAATGGGTGTAATTTCTTGGAATAATTGAGTCATAACGAAGAGTATCATGCCAAATGGTATCGTATCTTATATCGGGAGCACAAGTAGGATGGAGAATCCTATCAGTGAATGCCATCTGCTCACTCTTTTGGCTGAAGGTATAAGTCTGGTCTTGGTCTTTTACAGCAAAAATCTTGTAATAACCTTTCGATACTCCTTTTATAACAAAATGTCCTCTACTGTCAGTACGCGAAATACGTTCAAACTCCTTCGTCTTCACTATACTGTCAGGGAAATCCACTCCAAGAGAGTCGTCACCAAGTGAGTAGAGACCTACAACTATTCCTTTAATAGGCTCAAGATTGGATGCTTCAAGTACATAACCTGAAACTTGCATTGTATCAATAGTCTCACCCGTTGAGAAAGTAAATGCGTAATCTCCCATTGGATTACCTTCGTTATTGTCTTCTATTGCATCAGCAAAGTCGATTGTGTATGTAGTATTCTCCTTAAGTGAATCCAAGATGCTAACTGTTATCCTCTTCCCACTTGCCTCAATTTCAGGCATTTCACGTTGGGGAGGAGAAATTATAACTTTCTCGTTGGCATTATCGAGTTTCACATTCTCATCAAACTGTAAAACCACCTTTGTGGCATTCGACTTGAGTGCTCCGAACTTAGGAGATGTATGAAGCAATTTCGGTGGTTCCTCGTCATAGGGACCACCATCAGGAGAGCCGATATTAGCACAAGCCATATTGATAACGGTCACCAAAAGCAACCCAACCATTATACACCATGAGGCTTGATGTGTCTTGATACTTCTAAAAATCCTCTCCATCGTGCTATCTTTATATTGTCGCTCCATTCATTTGCAACAATTCATCAATATATTCCCTATTATTGCTCAGACGCGGAATCTTATGTTGCCCACCAAGTTTTCCTTTGCTTTTCAACCAATCGTCAAAAAGCCCGTTCTTAGCCACTACTATCTCTAAAGGCTGCAAAGTAATATTTTTATGGCGTTTTGCCTCGTAGTCGGAATTAAGAGTTTGCAGAGTCTTGTCCAGGATTGAAGCAAATTCATCGAGACTCTTAGGAGATGTAGCGAACTCAACCAACCATTGATGCCTGCATTTTGCATCATCTCCCATAAAAATAGGAGCCGCAGTATATTCCTTAACCGTAGCACCTGTTTCTCTGCATGCCACAGAAAGACCTTTTTCTGCATTGTCAATTATCAGTTCCTCACCAAAAGCATTGATAAAATGCTTGGTCCTGCCAGTGATGGTGAACTTATACGGATTTTTCTGTGTAAACTTAACAGTATCCCCGATAATATATCTCCACAAGCCGCAACTTGTGCTGATAACCATTGCATAATTCACTCCCGTTTCCACACCCCACAAAGGCACTACAGTAGGGTTAGGACTGCCGAATTCGCTCATCGGAATAAATTCATAGAACACACCATAATCTATCATCAGAGTCATTGCAGGATCTGCCAAATCAGTCTGGATTCCAAAGAACCCTTCACTTGCATTATAGGTTTCCATATAATGCATATTCTTACACCTTATTATATTATGGTACTGTTCTCTATATGGAGTAAATGCCACTCCGCCATGGAAAAACACTTCCAGATTTGGCCAGATAGAGTCAAGAGTTTCTTCTCCGCTTATTTCAAGAACTCTGTGAAGAACAGATAACATCCACGACGGCACCCCGCTCAGGTTGGTCACATTCTTGTTCATGGCAAACCGTGCAATCCTATCACGTTTTTCCTCGAAATCGCTCAGCAATGCTATTTCTTTCGGAGGAATTCTTACCAGTTCCATCACATTTGGAAGATTCTCTATGAGTATTGCACTCAAATCCCCCACAAGACTGTTTGGGGTATTGAGATTAGGAGCGTGGCTACCTCCCAATATCAAACCTTTTCCCGAGAACATCTTACTCGACGGATTCTGAGCCAAATAAGCAGCAATACAATCCGTTCCTCCCATATAATGGGTATCTTTCAATCCTTTTCTGCTTACAGGAATAAATTTGCTCTTATCGTTAGTGGTTCCAGATGATTTTGCGTACCAAAGGACTTTACCTTTCCACAACACATCAGATTCTCCCTCACGCATTCTCTGTATGTACCCTTTAAGTTCTTCGTAAGTATTAAGACCTACCCTATCGGCAAAATCTTGATATGAAGCAATCTCTGAATATTCGTGCTCCTTACCCCAATCAGTACATTGAGCCTCGCTTATAAGTGAAGACAACACTTCATTCTGTATTTCCTCGCTATGATTATCATAGCGTTCTATTGCCTTCACACGCTTGGCAAAGTATAATTTATTGGCTAAACCTGTAACACTCATCACTTTTTAGATTTCAAGCGTTTATTTCTTGCATCAAACAGATTATTGACAAATGCCACATTGCTTTTCAGCAATTTCATAGCATCTTTCGCTGCCTTCTGATGACTCTCTTTCTTGGAGAATCCAGAGCCCTTGCCACATGATATTCCTTCTATCGTTATCTCACTGAAGAATTTTATTGCATTCTGGTCAGCAACCTTCTTCTCACCGGTAATATTAAACTCACATTCAAGTTGATACTTCTGGCACCATTCAATCAACCTACTCTTGAAATTCTCCTCCTTGTGAGCCACCTTATTGACATCAACAGTCTGGGTAAGAATCTTCTGTCGAATAAATTCCTTGCACACTTCATAGCCTTTGTCAAGATAAATTGCGCCCACAAAAGCCTCAAATGCGTTTCCGTTCATATATGAATTATGCGTTGCTGCCATTCTGTCAGAATGTTTTACCAACTTATCCAACCCTATTTGCACAGCAAGTTTGTTCAAAGATTCACGTTTAACAAGTTTGCTTCGCAAATTAGTAAGGTATCCTTCCTGTTCATTAGGATATTTGGCATAAAGGATATCAGCAACTATTGCTCCCAATATTGCATCACCCAAGAATTCCATTCTCTCGTTGTTCATCTTCCCTCCTTTGCCCTCGCCACTCTTGTATGACTTATGACGTAAAGCAACCTGGTAAAGAGAGATATCATCAGGTAAAAAGCCAAGAATATTGTAAAGGCTTAAAAAAGGCTCCTTCTCCTTATGGAAAAAGAGCCGTAAACGTTCTTGTAATTTTCGAAACATCATTCAGTATATTTCTTAAACACTACACACGCATTATGACCGCCAAATCCGAACGTATTGCTTATTGCAACATTGATTTCCCTTTCCTGAGCCATATTGAATGTATAATTCAGATTATAGTCAATCTCAGGATCTTGGTCATCTGCGTCGTGATTAATCGTAGGCGGTACTACGTTGTCCTTTACGGAAAGAGTTGTGAATACAGCCTCTATAGCACCGGCACCTCCAAGGAGATGGCCTGTCATAGATTTTGTACTGCTGATATTGAGTTTGTCAGCGTGTTCTCCAAACACTTCTTTGATTGCTTTCACCTCTGAAATATCACCCACATGGGTAGAAGTGCCGTGAACATTGATATAGTCAACATCTTCGGGCTTTACCTCTGCATCATTGAGTGCTCTCTTCATCACAAGTACTGCTCCCAGACCATCTGGATGGGATGCGGTCATGTGATAGGCATCAGCAGATAAGCCACCACCAACTATCTCCGCATAGATTTTCGCTCCTCTGGCTTTTGCGTGTTCCAAATCCTCAAGCATGAGAATGCCTGCTCCCTCTCCAAGTACGAATCCATCACGACTGGCACTGAATGGCCGGCTTGCGTGTTCTGGGTCATCATTAAGTGTGGAGAGTGCATGCATTGCATTGAATCCACCTACCCCAGCATCTGTAATTGGTGCTTCTGCACCTCCTGCCAATATTGCTTTGGCTTTTCCTAATCGGATAAGGTTAAATGCATCTATCAACGCATTTGAGGCAGATGCACATGCTGCTGTAGTAGCGTAGTTTGGTCCGCGAAAACCAAACTCTATAGAAATCAAACCTGATGCCATGTCGGCTATTGTCTTAGGAATAAAGAATGGTGAGAAACGAGGGCCCATTGTGGCTCCGCTTACTCCGAATTCCTTCACATCATATGCGAAAGAATACAAACCGCCAATTCCTACTCCGAGAATCACTCCAATATCATCCTTATCTACATCATCAAGATTCATTCCACTATCTGCGACTGCTTCTCTTGCTGCAACGATTGCAAACTGAGCATAACGGTCTATTTTGCGGGCTTCTTTACGGTCAAAGTGTTCCTCTGCCTTAAAGTCTTTTACCTCGCAGGCAAACTTAGTCTTGAATAATGATGTATCGAAAAGGGTGATTGGGGCTGCACCGCTTACTCCTGCCTTGATATTCGACCAAGACTCCGAAGCGGTCTTTCCCACTGGCGTGATTGCACCGATTCCTGTTATGACAACACGTTTCAGTTCCATAAAGGATTGCTATTAGTTTGCTTTCTGCTCAATATATTGAATGGCGTCGCCTACTGTTGAAATCTTTTCAGCATCATCATCAGGGATACTGAGACCGAATGCCTTTTCAAATTCCATAATAAGTTCTACTGTGTCAAGAGAGTCTGCACCAAGGTCATTGGTAAAACTTGCTTCTGGCTTAACTTCTGCTTCGTCTATTCCAAGTTTGTCAACGATAATAGCCTTTACTCTTTGTTCAATTTCTGACATAATTTTTCAATTTAATTGTTAATACTATTATATTTTTTATTTTCGCAATAATCACAATAACGTGGCAAATTTACAAAAAACTACTGATTCAATAATAAGAATCGGCTGATTTTACAACAAAAATTGCACACTTCAACCCAAAAGTGTGCAATTTTTCGTTATTTTTCCAATCTTTTACGCGCTAAATGGTCAAGAACAATCTTTCGCATTCTCATACTTTTCGGAGTCACTTCCACGTATTCATCTTCTTTGATATATTCAAGTGCTTCTTCGAGTGAGAATCGTATCGGCGGAACAATCCTTGCTTTTTCGTCTGTTCCCGATGCTCGTGTATTGGTGAGTTGCTTAGTCTTCGTTACGTTTATTACAAGGTCATTCTCGTGAACATGCTCTCCTACCACCTGACCGGCATATACTGGTTCCTGTGGGAATATAAAGAACCTGCCTCGGTCCTGTAGATGATCCATTGCGTATGCCACTGCCACACCACCTTCAAGAGCAATCATACTGCCGTTTGTCCGTCTCTCCATCTCTCCCTTATATGGCTGATAGTTCTTAAAGCGATGAGCCATTATTGCCTCTCCCTGACTTGCCGTAAGGATGTTTGTTCTCAGTCCAATAATTCCTCTTGATGGAATTTCAAACTCCAGGTTCACCCAGTCGTCTTTTGCCTCCATAGAAATCATATCGCCTTTACGCTTAGTCACCATATCTATCATCTTGCTTGAGAATTCCTCTGGTACGCTGATGGTCAATTCCTCTACTGGTTCCTGGCGCTGACCATTGATCTCCTTATATATTACTTGTGGTTGTCCTACCTGCAATTCGTAGCCCTCACGTCGCATTGTCTCTATCAGAACAGAGAGATGCAAGACTCCTCTACCGCTGACTATCCAACTATCAGTACTGCCATCTTTCTGTTCAACTCTCAAGGCAAGGTTTTTCTCCAGTTCTTTCTGCAAACGATCGTGGATATGTCGGCTAGTACAGAATTTTCCTTCCTTACCAAACATCGGAGAGTTATTGATAGTGAACAACATACTCATCGTAGGTTCGTCTATTGAGATGGTAGGTAAAGCCTCTGGATCGTCAAAGTCACAGATTGTGTCACCTATCTCAAAATTACTCAAACCTATGACAGCACAGATATCTCCGCTCGAAACCTCATCCGCAGTCTTATGCCCCATTCCTTCGAATGTGTGCAGTTCCTTTATTTTAGTTTTCTCCTTACTGCCGTCACGGTGACTGATCGTTATCTGCTGGCCATTTTTCAGCGTACCTCTGTGTACCCTTCCTACTGCTATTCGACCAGTATAAGTACTATAGTCAAGACTCGTTATGAGCATCTGTGGTGTACCTTCAATATAATCTGGTGCTGGGATTGTGTTAATAATCGTGTCAAGTAAGTAAGTAATGTCACTTGTAGGAGTTGCCCAGTCTGGTCCCATCCAACCCTGCTTCGCACTTCCATATACCACTGGGAAATCCAACTGTTCTTCAGTAGCATTGAGATTGCACATAAGGTCAAACACCATTTCATAAACCTCCTCTGGTCGGCAGTTTGGCTTATCTACCTTGTTCACCACAACAACTGGCTTCAGCCCTATCTCTAATGCTTTCTGAAGGACGAAACGTGTTTGAGGCATAGGTCCCTCGAATGCATCTACCAGCAATATGCATCCGTCAGCCATATTGAGTACTCTCTCCACTTCTCCACCGAAATCGCTGTGTCCTGGAGTATCGATAACATTGATCTTTACACCCTTATACCTGATGCTCACATTCTTCGACAGGATTGTTATTCCCCTTTCTCTCTCGAGTTCGTTGTTATCCAACATCAATTCTCCTGTCTGCTGATTTTCTCTGAAAAGATTACCAGCCATCAGCATCTTATCCACCAATGTGGTCTTGCCGTGATCGACGTGTGCAATAATTGCTATGTTTCTTATTTCCTGCATATCATACTCTGATTTTTAGACTTTTGGGAAACATCTTCTTACCTCATCAAAAATCCCTAAACTGTCTTATTTTTACAAATCGGCTGCAAAGGTACAACTTTATTTTGAACCAACAAAGCATTTTACTTTAAAAAGGTGGGAATTTTACACCTTTTCGCGTATCATTCGGCTTGAAACGGAATCCGAAAACAGAGCCAACATTACAAAGTTTAACTAAAAGTAAATCCCGCATAACCATTTGAGTTATACGGGATTTCTATTTTTGTTTATTGTTTGTTTATCAAACTTACTTCACCTCCTCAAAGTCGGCATCCTGGACGTCGTCGGCAGGATTTGACTGTGGTCCTGCCTGTTGTGCGCCTGGACCGCCTTGGAAGCCTTGACCTGCACCTGGCTGACCTTGGGCTCCTTGGTACATCTGCTGACTTGCTGCCTGCATAACGGAGTTGAACTCATTTATAGCAGCATCGATAGCATTGAGATCTCCACTCTTGTGAGCATCCTTTAGTTTGCCGAGGGCCGTCTCCACATTACCCTTCTGATCTGCTGGGAGTTTGTCACCGTTCTCTGAAAGGAATGTCTCTGCTGAGAAGATGATAGAGTCTGCTTGGTTCATCTTGTCGATGCGTTCACGCTCTTTCTTGTCGGCCTCTGCATTTGCTTCCGCCTCTGCCTTCATACGGTTGATTTCGTCTTCGCTAAGACCAGAAGATGCTTCGATACGGATGGATTGTTCCTTGCCTGTTGCTTTGTCTTTTGCACTTACGTTGAGGATTCCGTTTGCGTCGATATCGAAACTTACTTCTATCTGAGGCACACCACGACGTGCTGGTACTATACCTGTAAGGTTGAAGATACCAATCTGCTTGTTCTGGTTGGCCATTGGACGCTCTCCCTGGAGGACACGGATAGTCACTTCTGTTTGGTTGTCGGCAGCAGTAGAGAATGTCTCGCTCTTCTTGCAAGGGATAGTTGTGTTGGCATCAATGAGTTTAGTCATTACACCACCGAGTGTCTCAATACCCATAGAAAGTGGAGTTACGTCGAGGAGTACAATATCCCCTACTCCTTCTTCCTTATTGAGGATGGCTCCCTGGATTGCTGCACCGATTGCAACTACCTCGTCTGGGTTGACTCCCTTAGAAGGAGTTTTGCCAAAGAATTGTTCAACTACTTGCTGAACGGCTGGGATACGGCTTGAACCACCTACAAGGATTACTTCGTTGATTTCCGATGTGCTTATTCCAGCATCGCTGATGGCTTTCTTGCATGGTTCCAGACATGCCTGGATGAGTTCGTGTGCGAGTTGTTCGAACTTAGCACGAGTGAGAGTCTTTACAAGGTGCTTAGGCATTCCGCTTGCAACTGTTATGTAAGGGAGGTTGATTTCTGTCTGTGAAGTGCTTGAGAGTTCTATCTTAGCCTTTTCAGCTGCTTCTTTCAGACGTTGCATTGCCATTGGGTCGAGAGTAAGGTCAATTCCTTCTTCTGCCTTGAAATCACCTGCAAGCCAATTGATGATTACCTGGTCGAAATCGTCACCACCAAGGTGGGTGTTACCATTTGTTGAAAGTACTTCGAATACACCGCCACCAAATTCGAGGATAGAGATATCGAATGTACCACCACCAAGGTCAAATACTGCAATCTTCATATCTTTGTTTGCCTTGTCAATTCCGTATGCAAGTGCTGCTGCGGTAGGTTCGTTGACGATACGCTTTACTTCAAGACCGGCAATCTGTCCAGCTTCCTTAGTAGCCTGACGTTGTGAGTCGGAGAAATATGCAGGTACTGTGATGACTGCTTCCTTAACCTCCTGACCAAGGTAATCTTCGGCAGTTTTCTTCATCTTCTGGAGCACCATTGCAGAAATCTCTTGAGGTGTATAGAGACGACCATCGATATCGACTCTCGGAGTGTTGTTATCGCCCTTTGTTACCTTATATGGTACGCGTGAAATTTCCTGAGACACCTGATCGTAAGTCTCACCCATAAATCTCTTGATAGAGAACACTGTACGCTGTGGGTTAGTGATGGCTTGACGCTTGGCAGGATCACCTACCTTACGTTCTCCGCCATCCATAAAACCTATAACTGAAGGGGTTGTACGTTTTCCTTCGCTGTTTGTGATGACAACAGGTTCGTTGCCTTCAAATACTGATACACATGAGTTTGTTGTACCTAAGTCAATTCCAATAATTTTTCCCATAATTCTATTTTTTTAATGTTGTTACTCAATTTTATTTGTTCACACTCTTCATACAACAAATTATGTGCCAAATTGAAAAATTCCATGAAAAATATACCAAAATATTACTCCGTTTAATGGATTTGCCTCATATTTGGAATGTTCACAATTCGTTTTTTCAAGTCGATTTGACAATTTTTAAGCACTTTTTATTGCTGTTTTATCTCGTTCTGCAACCACGTACTAAGGCAAATAATATTTTTTTGGGCATATCTGGTATATTATCTCCGAAGAGACCGCACATATCGAATCGAAAAATGCTACTCTAAAAGGACAAAGACACAGAAATTCATTAATACCCATGCTTCGTTTCCGTAAGATATATGTTTCGCTCCCGGGAGATATATATTTCCGTAGTGCTAAGATATATATCTTCTGTATGCTAAGATATATATCTCCCGACGGCGAAATATATATCTCCTGAGCAACCCTCATACACATCTATCTTACGAACGGCACACAAAGGAGGTATAAGCAAAAAAATTACGACTGCCTCTATTGTGAAGCAGTCGTAATTATCGTTATATGTAAATCTGTCAGTTACAACTAATCTAAGGAGCCGTGGTGAACGATTTGGTCACACCGTATATAACATAATTTTCCTTCAGTCCTTCAATGCGGTATTCTCCTACCCCATCAATATAAGACCATGGCTTACCATTTACATTCTGGAGTTCTGGGGAAGAATAAATGCTTATAAGATACGTAGCAAGATATGTCTTGTAATAGTATGTAGTACCCGGTTTCAGGCCAGTGATTTCATCGGTAAATGATTCTATGGTTTTCGTGTGTACCTTTCCTCTGGTATATATGATGTTACTCATTTCGTTAAAAGTCTGTACTCCTTCGAAGAAGTCGCGTTTTTCGGATATACATATACCACCTTGATCAAATGCCATATCATACGCATTAAACACCAAAGTAACAGAATCGACACTCAGTGTATCTACAATTGGCTTAAATTCCTTCTCACTCAACATGAGCAAATCGGCCTTGCTGACTTTGTCTTCTGAATCATATTGTTCAAATCCCTCTCCTACCATAGAACCTATCGTGGCGTAGTAACTGTAATATCCGCTGATTACTGCTGATGTACTTGTAATGTCACTTACCTCTCCAGTGCTGACAGACTCAAGATCAACCGTGATTTTGCTTGCGTCGTCACTACAAGAGATGCCCAGGCACGAAATGCAAAGAACGGCCACAACCTGGAAAATATTATTTAGTTTCTTCATAACTTCTTATACCTTTTAAACTCTTTAAACTACTTGAACTCTTGAACTTCTTGAACTCTTGAACTCTTTGAACTCTTTGAACTCTTGAACTTTTTGAACTCCTCAGAACCTGATTGCCATAGAGGCTCCGATGGTAAGCATATTCATATTGTGCTTTATCTGTGTGGAATAGATTCTTACATCACGATCTGTCTGACCAAAGTAGGCTGGCTCATATTCAAAGTCAAACGGCATATGAACATAATCGTAATCAATATTGAGTTTGTATGCAATATTATTCTTTGTAGCGTATGTGAGAGAAAGGCCTGTACCGAACTTCATGGTACGAACACTCTCTGCATAGAGATAGTCACCGCAACCTGTTTCTGAGTCTTCGTATATCGACGAGCCTTCAAGTTCTATTGCACTTGTAAATGCCCCACCGAATGTAGCCTTTGTTCCCACAGCAAAACGCTTTGAGAGAGGATACTGCAAGTAGAGACCACCATCCACGGAGAACATTGAGAGTTGGTCGGTGGAGACGTTGCCTTCTGTACGGTTGTAACCTGCAAAGTCATAATAATCCAAACCATTTGCACGTACCGGAGCGGTCATGACCTTCAGACGACCACCGATACCGATATATGGATTGAAAAAATATGCGCCTTCGGCAGCAACTGCTGTACCCGTACCAATACGTAACTTACCATCATCCGTCACCTTCTCACCATCAAGAGACACATGACCACCCTGATCCATAAGGCAATCCCACTGGCTCAACTCAGGAATCTTCATATTAGACGTAAACGTGGCGCCCATCTGGATAGAGAAGAATGAAGGATGTTTGGTGAAATCGTACAGATTCTCCAATTCCTTGCGAACGATATGTCTGTCTTTGTATATCAAGTCACCCAGAAAATATCCAAGGTCGGTAGAAAGGATACCAATACCAGCACCTACCATGATATCGCTGATCCAGTGGCGGTTATTAAGGCTTCGCATCACACCTGTGGTAGTTGCTGCAGCAAAACCTCCCACACTGTACCAAGGACTTCTGGTCAGACCATATTCCTTGTGCAAAATAGTTGCGGCAACGAATGCTGTGGCTGTATGTCCAGAAGGGAATGAGTTGGCTGTACTACCATCAGGACGCATCTCCTTGGCTGAATATTTGATACTATTTACTATGGCTCCCATAACAGCGTACGACAACACACCGCTTACAAGATAGCGTTGCCAATCGCTGCGGCCTTCCACACCGGCAAATTTCAGTCCGAAGGTCAGCGCCAGAGGACCATGCTGAAGCCAATCGTCGAGATGATGCTCAAAATCAGGTTCAAAATCGTGACGGGCCTGACGGAAATTACTCTTCTGCGACTTGGCGATATAACCTGCAGCAACAATAGGTACCCACATATAACTGAAATCGCGCTTGAAATTATAATAGCAATCACCAACTGACTTCTTGGTAGCCGACTCCAAGTCGAGAGTAAGAGGTTGATTGAGATTGACCAATTCCGGTTTCAGCACTACATCAGAGATAGTTACTTCCTCATACATAGGATTCGCTTCCGGAGCACTCTCCTCCCGCTCTGCAACTTCCTCTTGGGAAATCTCCAATGACTCTGCTTCCTCTTGATTAATTAAATTCTCTTCAGGCACTTCAACACCATCAATAGCCTCGTCACAACAAAGTGAATCGATATCGTCTGCAAAAACATCTAATGTTGATAAGCAGAAGATAACTGAAGCATACAATAAAAATCTCATGTTCATATCCTATGGTTTTGATTTATTTTCTTTTATACCCTAACTCATTTACCATTTCTTCTGCAAAGTTAAGGATATTTCACATCCTATCCAAATTTTTAACCAACTATTTCATCCTTCTCATCATCATTTCCAGTCTGAGCCACCAAAAACGGTTCTCCCGCATAACCTAAACTTACAATTGAGAATTTCACATCACCTGCCTTATTAATTTCCCTTGCTAACGACAGCGTAGTACTACCCGTAGTTATCACATCGTCAACTATCAGCACATGTTTACCTCTGAAACGTTCTGGTTTGACGAGTCGGAAGATATCCTCCACATTCTTTGCGCGTTCTTCATGCTTGAGGTGGGTTTGAGTAGGATTATTCACTACCCTCTTCACGGCATTTCGCTCTATCGATATTCCCGTCACATCCCTTATCCCCTCTGCTATATAGTCACACTGATTGTAACCTCTCTTCATCTTTTTCTGCCAAGCAAGCGGAAGAGGAACCATCATATCCACTCCGTCGAAGAATCCCACCTTATCGTATTCCTCAGCCATCATCCTTGCAAAATATCTCCCTATCGTAGGTGTACTCTTGTATTTCAGTTTCTCAAGAATCTTAGTAGCCTCGTAGGATCTATAGAAGAAATAACTTGCTGCCCTCTCTATCGGGATATGGTACCAATATAATTTCTCTATTGGGTTCTCTGGGAAGAGGTGACTGTTGGTATATGGTAACTTACGCAAACAGTTTACACAAAGGAATTTCTCTTTTGTGCCAAGTCTCTCCCCACATACCACACACAATCGTGGGAAAAGGAAATTTATTACATCATTCCATATCATCAAGTACCTCGTTTATCTGCTCTCCGCTGAATCCTCTTGAAAGGGCGAAGCGGTATAGTTTTGCTCTTATCTCAAAGTCGGATTTCCCCGTTACCGACTTGCCCTTCTCTCTTATCAGTCTCCTCAATTCCTCCAAACTCTCCTCCTGCGACACCTCAGTCAACGCCGCTTCTATATCGTGTTCCTTTATACCTTTGCGCTTCAGTTCCACCTCAATCTTCATCAGTCCCCAATGATTAAAACAGAATTTCTCTCTCACAAACGCCTTCGCATATCTGTTTTCATTGATAAAGTCTTCTTTGATGAGAGTTTTTATCACCCTCTGCTTCTCCTCATCTGTCATATCCCACAATCGCATTCTGCGCCTCATATCCGACACACAATGTTCGCTGCGTGCACAAACGGCAGAGAGTTTTTCGAGAGCCTCCGCCTCTGTCATTTTCTTCTTTATATCTTCCATATCCCAGTTACAAACCTGTCATTTCCATATTGGTCCTTTATCAACTTCACATCGACGAAAGAATTATCCTCTATCATCTCCACTGTCTGATTTCCGAATCGTCTGTTTATCTCAAACGCCAACAGTCCTCCTTCTTTGAGAAGAGATGCGGCTACACTTGTAATCGCCTTATAAAACAACAGCGGATTATCATCGGGTACAAACAATGCCGACTCTGGTTCATAGTCCAGCACATTCCTCTCCATCTCATTCCGTTCGCTTTCCAATACATAAGGCGGATTCGATACCACCACATCAAACTTCCTCTTGACCCCTTGAACCATTGAACCCTTGAACTCCCCCAATATATCGCACAACTCAAACTGCACCTCGAGTCCCAACCTTTGAGCATTTTCTTTTGCTATCTCAAGTGCATCTGCTGAGATATCCCACCCTGACACTTTAGTCTTAGGAAATTGTTTTTTAACTGCCAAAGCAATACATCCGCTTCCTGTACCCACATCAAGGACAGACAATTCCGAATCAGCACCTCCCCTTCTATTCCCGACATCCTTTATGTAGTTACTTATCAGCCCCACTAATTCCTCAGTCTCTGGGCGTGGAATCAACACCCCTTTTGCCACTTTCATATCCATATCACAGAAAGCAGCACTTCCAGTCACATATTGTATCGGCTCGTTCCTTTTGAGCCGTTCTATGTATTTCGTTAATAATTCGTTCTTGAGGTCATCACATTCAGTCATCAGGAGCAACTGTGCATCCGAACTCTCCGGAAACAAATAGCGGAGCAACATCATACTTATTGCCCTTGCTTCTCCGTTTCCATAAACAGGAGTCAGATTTTCCGTGATTTTCCTCAACAGCGTTTTCATATTGCAAATATACTTATTTTTTCTGAATTATCCAAGAATTTCATTCTAAAAAGACTTGTTGCTACACCTTATTATATTATATATATAGTGATATGTTGTATTCGTAAGTCATGCATGGCGTGTTATCTTCTTATAGCAAGGATGCCTGGCAAAACTGCCAGGCACCCTCATATTTAGTTATGGAAAGTTACTTATTTAACGAGTACTTTCTTACCACCTACGATGTAGATACCGCCCTTAGTCATGCTGCTAACCTTGCGACCTGTGAGATCGTATGCTTCAGCTGCTTCAGTTGCAGTCTTAACTGTATCGATAGATGTTGCGTCAGAACCGTTTTGTGCACCGAATGTAATCTGTACGTCAACGAGAACTGCCTTAGCGTTGTCATTGTTAACTGCAATGAAGTAAGTGTGGATGAATTCGATTCCTTCCGGAGCATCGAGAGTCTTAACAGTTACTGCATCTTCCTGGATGTTGTCATAGTCAACGAATACGTATGCATCCTTTGAGTAGAGGTTCACTACTTCACCCTGGAGGTTGTAAACACCTGTGAATGTGCTCCACTGGAATGGGTTGAATGTAAGACCTTCATTTGCGCTGATTGCGTAGTAGCCTTGTACTTCACCACCGAGTGCATTTTCAAGATTAGCCTTGTAGAGTTTTTCGCTCTTGATTTCGCCTGCCTTATCAGCTGCGATTTCAACCTTACCTGATGCTACGATTTCATAGAGAGGATCGTCCTTAGCAAGTGTTGCATTTTCTCCGTAGTATTCGAGTTCGAAGTTATCCCAAACTGCCCATACTGATGTACGTGTTGACTTAACACCTACTGTGAGAGTTCCGTCTGTTACTTCTGCCCATACTGGTTCAATTCTGTAGAGACCCTTATTGAAGCTTGCAGAGCATCCGCTCATTGAGTTTTCACCATTTTCCTGAGTTAAAGTCTTAGATGATACACAGAACTGAGATTCTCCGTCGTTAGCAAATACTACTGGGAGGTCGTTGAATGTCTGGTCGTAGTCACAAACTGTTGCCTGAGCATTGAGTTTGTAGAATCCGTTTGGCAGACCGGTGATTGTCTGAGATACTACGAATCCGTTGCTTGAGCGCCAAGATTCAGCACAAGTATTTTCGTTAGCACCACCGCTGAGGTTGCAGTTCTGTGCTGTAACATTCCAAACTGCTTCGAAGTTCTTGTTGAAGTGGTTACGGCTGAAGTCTGCTGCCTTGATTACGAATGTTGCATCCTTAGGAGCAAATTTAGTTGTGCCTTCGAGTTCTGCTACGCGGTCTGCGTAAGAAACGAGTTTCCAGCTGATTGGTTCTGCACCGTCCTGAACAACTGCAAGAGTCTTGAGGAACTTACCTGCTGTGCCTTCAGTACCTTCTGTGAGATAACCTGCTTCACAAGAGAGTGACCATGTTCCGTCACCGTTGTTTGTGAATGTCCAAGGAGTTTCGCTAGAATCAATGAATCCGTTAGTTCCGAGGAAGTGACTATTTGCGTTGTTGTAAGTGTGAGTATTGATTGTACAGATGTTGTGACCAACTGAATAGAGAGTTACAGGAATACCATGCTTGATGAGAGATGCCTGAGTTCCCCAAGAGTTAGCACCACCGAACCATGCGTCTGCTTCTTCGTCGTAAGCAGTGTCATAGAGGAAGTAGTCGCCGTCAGGGAAGTCTGAGTGCATTGCAACGAGTGTGAGGTCAACATACTGTGCGATGTACCAGTTACCACCTTCTGCTACGTTCTTCAGACCGTAAACGAATGTACCATCCTGGTCAGCCCATGCTGTGATTTCCTGAAGAACAGGAGTCTGCTGAGTTGTAGAAGCAACTACCTCTACGTCTGCTGCCTGGTCGTTTGCGAAGATCTGTGCTATGTCTTCACCTGCTGCTGCTGCATTGAATTCAGAGTTAGCGATTGGCATTGCGTAGAACTGTACTTTGTATTCTGCGTTAGGAACGAGTCCTTCGATTACCTGATAGAGTGAGTAAGTATCAGCTGTGAATGGCTGAGTCTGACCCTTTACGTTTGCAAACTGCTTGATTTCGCAGTTACCTGGATCTGTTGGGAGATATGGGTTAACAACTGGAGTTTCAAGATAGAGGTTTGCTGGCTTGAGTACCTGAGTAGTTCCGGCCTTAGTCTGGTCTGACTTCCAGTCTGTTGCCTTCTTGCTTCCCCAGAAGTAGAGGGTTGAACCTGCTGTAGTCTGAGCAACCTGAGCTGCCTTAACTGCTTCTGTGAAGTCTGCTGGGTGTACTTCGTCAACTGTACCTTCATCATACTGAGCCTTGAATTCTGCATTGTCTTCAGAGTTCCAAACTTCCTTACCCTTAGCATCGAGAGAGTTGATTGCCTTTACGTATGGTGCATAGAAGTCAGCTGACTTAGTTGCTGCCTCTACTGCCTCAACTACTGCATCGTATGCATCTTCGTCAGCAAATTCGTCGAATGCTGCGAATGCTGCTTCCTGAGCCTCGTCAGTTGCTGCACTGTGCTTTCTTGTTTCCTTCTCTGGGAGATCTGCAAGACCTGGAGTGAGAACTGCCTTGTAAATCTTAACGAATCCCTTAGAGATGTATGGATCGTTAACTTCTGCATCCTTGTAACCTTCGATAGCGTGGAGGTGTGCGAAACCGCCAAGATGCTTAGAGATACTTGCAAGACTTACTACCCAGTGACCTTCACCTGCTTCCTTGATATAAGGATCTTCGAGGTCTTCCTGGATAAGGAGTTCTGACTTCACCTTATTTACTTTACCATTAGCATCGAGAATCTGATAACCGTCCTTTGTGATCTTCAGGTAAGATGCATCGTCTGCTTCACGGTTGAAGTAGAGAACTGGTGAACCTGCGTTGAAGAAGAGGTGGAGAGTTGCATATTCGTCGAGCTGAGCAAAGTTAGTGCTGTGGAAGTTAGGGTCACCATATGCGTGAGCAACTGGTTCTGCCTTCTCGTTGATACAATATACGAAGTCTGGGAACAGACCTTCGATTTCTGCATCCTTACCTGCATCGTCCCATGTGAAGAACATACCGGAAGTGAGAGGAATTTCACCCTTAACCTTCTGTGCACCAATCTTGAAGTTGTAGTAATATGTAGCACCTGTAGTTGGATTTACAAGAGCATAAGTAGCAGGAAGAGTAGTAACGCTTGAGAAGTTGTACTCCTGGTTGAAACCGAATGTTACCTTACCGGTAGTTGCATCAAGCTTAACCACGTGAGTGTACTTCTTTGCGTCCTTGCTTGTTGACAGACCATCAACATCGAATGCGCCGTTGTAGCGTACCAATGGGTCAGCAACGTGCTTCTTAGTAGCAGCGAAGTAAGTGTAAACGAGAGCCTCTTCTGCTGTGCAGCCGATTGCCTCAAGACCTGCTGTGAGGTCAAGTTTTCTTACATAACCCTGTTCTGCATCCATCAAGAAGCTGACATCCTGATAAACAACACTTTCTTCACCAGCCTTAGTGAACTCGATAACCGGACGCTCAATATCGTTGAGAGTGAAGTTAACGCGATAGTATGCACCAGTGCTTGGGTTAGCGATGAGCCATGCTGCCTTGTATTCAGCACCTTCCTCCATCACGTCGATCTTAGTACCTACAGCATAAGCACCAGAAGTAGAGAACTGAACGAAGTGAGTGCTTTCTGCACCTTCCTCTACTGGAGCGCCGAGAGCTGAGAACCAAGCATCGTCGCCAAACTGAGACATATCTTCAATTACTGAGTCACCCTTCAGGTCGTAGCACATGAGAACTGCCTTGTCGAGAGTGCAATCGATGAGTGCTGCTACTTCTGTGAGTTCAACAGTACCTGTAGTACCACCTATCTCACCATTCTGACCAAGATAGTCGAACTGGATTGCAGGAACATCTACAGAACCAACTTGCTTGAGTTTGTATTCAGGATCAGCCATAGTAGTGAAGCTGACATTATCAATATAAACTTCGTCTGCTGTAGCGAAAGAGAAGAGAACTCTTTGAGTATCTGCATTTGGAGTAATAGTTTCTGTGTACTCCTGCCAGTCTTCTGTAAATTCAAACCAACTCTTATACAACTGATTGCCACCACTGGCATTCTGGTAGAACATTTGAAGTTTTCCAGAACCCTTAGCCCAGAAATGGAGAGTGTATTCTTTCTCTGGATCCAATGTCTCATCGAACTGGAAACAAGCCTGCGCTGTCCATGCATTGGCATCCTTAGCTTTTGGCTTCAAGTACATACAATACTCACTATCATAACCAGGAGTCTTTACTTCTATGCCTTGGTAATTGTTACCCCAGCCGCCCCAAGAGCCCATGGTGCCGCCTTCGAAGTCATAGCTGTCGCCTTCAATAAGGTTAACCTCAACTGGAACCTTGATCAACTTAGCCTCTGTGATAGTAACATTGCCATAATTTGCATCCTTGATAACGTTCAGGTGAACGAATCCGTCGCGTGCATTTGCAATTGCCTTAAGGTCAATTACCCAGTGACCTTCTTCAGCCACTGTGAGATACTCGCTGGTGGCAGTCTTGATCTCAAAATAATCGCTTGAACTGTCAGATGCAAGACGATTGAAGAGCAAACGTGGAGTTCCTTCAGTGAAGGTCAGCTCCAGCTGATCATAAGCAGAAAGGTCTGCATAAGCCTTACAAGGAACGTTTCCGTTTCCGTAAGCTGTTCCTGCTGCTGCTGCAGACTCATTGATGTGATACTCACAATACGGAGACTCGGTAACAATAGATGCACCTGCTCCAGACGCATCCCACTCGTGGTACATGTCCTTTGTAAGTAAGTCATCAGCGAAAGATGTGAGTGAACACATCAGAGCAAAGAAAAACAAAAAAGTTTTTTTCATACGCTTTTGATTGATTTTTAAATGATTAATAAATTGAATTTAACTATAAATTATTGTAAAACATATTCGCTCATACGTACATACACTTTTAAAAGTGTACAAAGATACGGCTTTTTCAAGAACTGACCAAATTTTCTTGCAACTTTTTTCAATAAAACTGCATTTTTTTGTGTTTTTCCCAAAATAAGCACCAAAGGAAATGAAAAAAAATCCACCACTTATCGCTCCCTTTTTCTCTCCCTTAACGCTCCCTTACATTGCTTTAACATTGCTTTAACAACTCTTTATCAAAGACACATCAAAGATACATCAAAGATACATCGAAGATTCCGCATCTGTGTTTTATCTGTGTTTCTGCTTCGATAAGCCTTTAGTAAGTCTTTGGTAAGTCTTTAGTAAGTCTTTGGTAAGTCTTTGGTAAGTCTTTGGTAAGTCTTTGGTAAGTCTTTAGTAAGCCTTTGGTATGCCTTTGGTAAGCCTTTGGTAAGCCTTTGGTATGCCTTTGCTATGCCTTTGGTAAGCCTTTGCTATGTCTTTGTTGACACCTCCATCCTATTTTGCCTCAACTGAAGATAGTCGGAAAAGACAAAAATGAGAGCCACGAAAGTGATAACGAAAAGCCAGAACAATATGAGCAGTAATTCCATAATTCCCGGAAGGATAAACGGATTGAGAGTAGGATGAAAATAAAATTCCGCCCAATATTCCGGAGCCTCATTTACTACGACAAAAAACGTCACAGCAATCGCCCCAAGCAATCCCACAAAAAGCACTGAATAAAAGCGATTTATCTTAAAGAACACAGTCCCTAAAACCAACAAAAAAACAAGCAACAAAATCAGCCACAAAACATGCGCCGAAAAGAAGTCGATAATCTCAGAAATCATATCATCCGGAACAGCATTTTCCAGCAGTTCATCCTCCGTTATCCACCCCATCGTAAGTTGGTCACGATAGAGTTTCAGCCACACTTCCGAACTATCCGCCAAACTCACCTCAGCAACCACCACAATATCGTCCCTGTAAACATAAGAAGTATCGATAATATCACTCTCGTGAGAAGTGAGCGAAAGAGAGTCGGTTTTGATACGGAAATTAAAGTTATTGGTGTAATGATGTGCAAATCTGAAGAAGAGACTATCAGCCTGTTCCGCAGTCAGTTCCACCAACGAATCCGACTGCGAATAATGCCCCTGTGCAAAAATTTTATTCCCACAAAAAAGCATCACAAACAACACCAATATTTTCAGTTTTTCCACCATAAATTCACTTCTCTTTTCTCTGGAATTCCTAGAATATCTAGAAT